>VAPC010404010.1_pt1 | contig 56585 bp, 112 predicted proteins | sample 3395121 | NCBI WGS metagenome assembly VAPC01 (sample SAMN08290434, study PRJNA428436) | hydrothermal vent metagenome | isolation source: Deep-sea hydrothermal vent chimney | place: Indian Ocean: Southwest Indian Ridge | depth 1711 m m
ACTAAGTCAGGAGCGATGTGGTCCATCAATGTTTCAAGCGGACGGCTTGACCAGAAGATTCGGATTCCAGAACCGGATTACATAGCAAAGCTGCTGGTCGACGGACTCAATGCCCACTGGAAGACGGTATGAGCCGCTGTAAATCAGAGCTATCTGCTAAGGAGTGGCTTGCTCTGATCGCGTTTGTCTGCTTAGTCCTTATCGTTCTTACCGGGCGAAAGAGGACTCGCATCGACGGCTATACTCAGCGTCAGACCGAAACGCAGCGTCGTGCTGCTGAAGGTCGGGCGCTGAAGCAAGCTGCCGATAATATCAAGAAGGGTCTTAAATGAGCGGCATCAAGATCAACGCTTTGCGTATCGTCTGCGCGAAGCGTATCATCGAAGAAGTAGTCAAGCCAGGAACCTTCTTCTGGCTTCTCATTGACGGACGTCAGGAGCTTCGGAGGAAGCTCATTGATTGCGTGATGAAAGTCGTGGAGGCGTGGACACCTCCTACGGTCGAAGGGCTGACTGATCCTGTGGTCAGTGGATGGATTGATGCGCTCAAGTTTGAGTGTGTCGTGCAACTTTACCTCGCGTTTGGTGCGAGTGACATCAACCAGGCTCGCTTTGCAGCGGGCAGCTACGAGTCATAGTATGAAGAAGAAACAAATCAACGCTCGAAAGAACAAGACGAGCAAGCAGCAGAAAGCTTTTAACAAGCTGACGGATGCTCGGCAGCAGGGACCTTGGTCGGTCCTCAAGGTTCTTCTGGCTGGCAACCGTTTCATCCGACAGGTTGTCGAAGGCAAGCACTTAATGGAGGGTATTAAACGTTTTATCCTCGATGAATGGGAGGAAGCGGCTGTCAAACAGCATATGCATCAACAAGCGGAAAAGTTTCGTGACGAGATGCAACTTAGCAAGGAAATGAAGGAACTTCTTGCGTGGGCGGTTCTCAAAGACATAGAAATTCTCTCACCCTTCAACATCAAGGACGGTCGTTGAGGTAATGTTTGACATCCTCCCCAAACGTATTTGCACCGGCCACTACTGTAACGGTAGTGGTAAAGCCTCAATCAATGCTGCCAAGCCTGGGCATACGTCGCTTCAGATAGCAGGGGTCAACCTGCTAGGGACGTATAACGTAAAGGTGAAAACCCAAAAACCTTTTGACGGGTTGTTGCCTGGGCATGTAGTGAGCGGCGTAAGCTATTGGCGGGTGGATGTCAATGGCCGTCTCGGATGGGCCATGCGTTGGGAGGGTAGCAAGCAGCCTCAGAATACCTTGGAAATCTATAGCCGTAGGTTGCTTCCCGTAACCGAGAAGAACACGGTTACGATCTATGGTGCATTGACTAGGCAACAATGCGTTGCTTTTCAACATGAAGCCTACAAGCTAGGGCACAAATGGTTTCAAGCGCATGAGTGGCTATTACCTCAGTATAAGAGGCATGATGCGCATATCATCGTGAAGCAATTAGGTGACGTGCACGGCCTCACAGTGCTGGACTTCGGCTCCTGTGAGGGGCAAGTGGCTCATGCTCTGGCTCGCGGTGGTGCTGAGGTGACGGCAACAGACAAGCGAAGTGCAATACTTGGTGAGGCTATCTCCCGGCATATCGAATGTCAGGATGTGGCGTGGGTCTCTAGCGACAAGGTGCCTGAAGGAACGTGGGACATCGTATTATCATTATCAGTCTGGCATCAGATGGATCGGAGTTATCAACACCTAAAAGGGCATCTGGACATCTTAGGCTCACGAGCAACGAAGGCTGTTTACATAGAGCTAATGACTCCTCCTCTTAGCGGTAAGCTAGACGTGGATGCCTTCATGGCTCAGCGTGGTGCTGAGAAACTTTATACCTATCAACACAAAGTGCGACGTCGGCGCACATTATATCGAGAGTCTTAAGATGAACAAGAAGCAAAACAACACAAGGAAGAACAAGACAAAGAAGCAGCTTGCAGCTTTCAACAGGCTGAAGACTGCTCGGCAGGAAGGGCCGAAGGCTGTCCTCAAAGTAGTCTTGAAGGGCAACCGCTTCATTCGGCAGGTCGTCGAGGGTCGGCATCTGCTGGAAGGTGTCCAGCAGTTCGTTCTCAACGAGAAAGAACGTGCAGCTGTCGAGCAGCACATGTATGAACAAGCGGAAAAGTTCCGCGTCACAATGGACGAACGCAAGGAGATGAAGGAACTTCTTGCATGGGCGATACTTAAGGATATGGAAACTCTTACCCCAAGAACGGACGGTTAATATGAGTATTGAAAACATGAACTACTGGAACGATTCCCGTGTCCAAGCTGCTATGAAACGTAGTGAGGACTACGAGGAAGTCGATGGCGTGGTCTACCGCGTTCTCGGCTGCGAGGAAGACAACAATCGTCTCCTCCTACCTTGCAAGGTCAAGGACTGCTACACTTGCAGCGGCAAGGGCACACACGTTAATCCATCGATTGATGCTGGTGGCTTGGGTCGGGAAGACTTCGACGAGGATCCTGGCTTCGAGGAAGACTACTTCAGCGGCGTCCACGACGTGACCTGCTACGAGTGCCGGGGCGTCAAGAAGGTTCTCACCGTGGACTACGCCAAGCTGAACGATGCTGCCAAGAAGCGTTGGAACCAGCACTGCAAGGACGAAGCCTACGACCGAGCTGTGGAAGCTGGGGAAAGGGCGATGGGGGCATGAGCATTCTTGATCCTCACGTCTGGTTCCAGGTTTCTGGAAAGTATCGCATAGCTGCCCGTCTCCCAGAAGGGATGACGGGTGTCGAGGCACTCAAAACTCTCAACATCAGTGAGCCTGAGTGGGCAGAGCGGATGGGTGAGGGGAACGCAGGTGACCACTACCTCCGCTGTGGGAATGGCGAGCAGAAGGAACTGACCCGCGAAGAGAGTGGACGGCTTTCAAGAAGGCCGGTGGCACGACCTACAGCATGTATGCCTACGTGCAGCGAGTCACCAAGGCCGAACGCATCGTCCGTGGGATGGTCCGTGAACATCTCGTCGAACCGGCTAAGGCCGACGGTGTTAAGGCCGTGTTGATAAAGGAGTTCGCATCATGAGCGAGCGCAAATACAACGGCATCACGATGGAGTTCCTCGGCAACATCATTAGGAACTTCCGAGACGAGTATAAGCGGGAATACAATACCGCTTGCACTCTCACCGACGTGCAGATCGCTGAGTGCTGGGATGAGAACGCGCCAACCTCTACGATTGCAGAGGAAGAGGAGTGGACACTGGATGCCATGCGCGAGCTGCAGAAGAAAGGTGAGGGTCCGGCATGAACGTCAGAGACATAATCCTGGCTCTCCAGAAAGAAGTTCTCAAAGACGCCGCAGTCCATGACTATGTGGTCGACATCCCCACCACGACGGCATACAGCAGCGTTGAAAACGATGTCGTGACCGAGGTGGAGGACCATGAAGACAAGACAGTGATCATCTCATGAGCATGGTGAACCAGGTCACTGACAGGCTGCACGTTTCGACATCCGATTTCGGTGTCGTGCGTGCGGCCTACCGTGCCTTCAATCGGGAGACTCAGAAGAACCTTACGCTTCGCAGCATTAGGTTCGAGTTCTACCGCAAGTGTATCAAGCGTCACCGTGACAGCAAGGACACTTACATTCGTGTCATGACTGGACGGCTGTAATGATCTACAAGATTCTCAGGGACCTGGTTGACAGATTATGGACCTGTTCATGGACCACAGTCCTGATGCGTGTGCTAAGGACCACGCCTACCAGGAAACTTGTTACAGCTTGGACCATGACAAGCCTTGCGATCACTGTTCTGTCCTGCTCAAACTGAGTCAGGTTGACCAGCTACTGGAGAAGCTCTCATGAGCTTCTGCGAAGTTTGTGGGCAAGCCGCCTGCAAAGATCCCATGGAGCATCTCGACGACGACATCCTTATGTCAGTTCTTATGGAACATGAGATGCACCACCCCTATTGCTACTGTCCTGTGTGGACATGAGCACGACGCGATTGAGCCGGACGCGGATGCGCGGCCCTGTGAAATCGAAAACTGTATTGGAAAAGTTCGACATCCTCAACAAGCCTTGGAGATTATTTAATGACCACCTTCACCAGAAAACTGGCTATCAACGAATTCGTCGAGCGGCAAACCCGCGACAGCGAGTTCTCACACTTCGAGGGCTCCCTTGCAGTCGTCCTGTCTCTCGCTGATGCTCATTGGCCTGACGAGGAGGACGGCAAGCCCGTCGTCTATGTCGAGGTGCCCGCTGAGGGTTTCTTCTGCGGCGTCGTCAAGGTCACGGACACGACGGTGCTGAAGTCTCAGCTTGTCGTGCGCCACGAGGGCGAGGAGCCGCACATCGTCACTCTCGCTTTCGGTGCTGAGAAGACCCCAGGAGCAAAGGTGACCCTGGTTTTCTACAGCCACACCAAGTTAGCGTTGAAGGATGAGCAGACGTTCGAGGATGCTGAGTATGAACTCATCAGCATCAACGTCGAAGAGGGGGTTGGCAAGACGGTTCCCATGCACCCCCGCACCATGGCTAGCAACCATCTCAACAAGCCAGGCGGCTCGGAGCGGAAGTATACCGCCGACCAGTTCGCTAAGTCCATCGACCACTGGAAAGATCGCGTCATGAACGGAGGTGTCAAATGAGCCGCGACTATAAAGGACCATACGTCAAGATCACCAAGGACGACAAGCAGATGCTGAAGTGGCTCCTGGACTACACCCAGGACCTCCCGCGTCTGGCTGACTGGCTCAAAACGAACGTCGAGACGATCAACCGCTGGACCTCTGGCAAGACCAAGAAGTTCCGCGAGGAGGGCAAGAAGCGTCTCGCGAAGCTCTACGAGGAGTGTCAGACGAAGCCTCAAGAGGTTGCCGCCGAGCCCAGCCTGCTGCGCGGCATCTTCGACAGAGTGAACCACGTTCGTAAGAACATGGCGAGCGGCCAGCTTGGTCCGGCAGCCTCGCACATTCTCAACAATGTTCTTCGGGATCTGGCCGTCCACATGGTCGAGCAGGGTGACGTATGAAGGTCCTCGTCCTTAAGGATGCTGATGCCTTAGTCATCGTCGACCACTTTCTCGCCCTCAACCGCCACATGGTCGTAGATCGGAAGTGGGCGGGCGACGGCAACCCTACGGTGGAGTCATATATCAGCGTCGACGCTTCCCGCGATGAGATACCTACTCTCGCCGCTGGCATCGCGGGCCTGGCCATCGACTTTGCTCTCGTAGAGGAGAACGAAGGAGATGAAGTTCCTTTTCAAAGGCGAGAAGCTTCAGATCATCGAGCGTGAGTATGCCGAAGGCGGCACTCGCCTCGACGTGATTGATGAGCGCGGCAGCGCATATGCCACGCTCACGAAGCAAGACGGCGACGGTGTCTGTGACGAGGGAGAGTTCCTCGTCAAGACGTATGCCGAGAACGTGGAAATCGCGGCCACTGCTAAGAAGTTCTTTCACGACACCGGGGCGCGCATCAAGACCGGCTACATGGCACTGGAAGTCTGGAGGCTGAAGATCGAGCTTACGCCTGCATGTTTCGATACGCAGGACATGGGAACAATGCCTCCGCACATGGCCGAGTGGGGCACGACGCCCGGGACCTACGAGAATTGGCAGGCCATGTGGGCATCGCTGTTCAGGCGTGAGCATCCGATTGTTGGCTGCCCCTTGGGCACTGGCCGGACCGAGAAGGCTGCTAAGAAGGATCTGATCGCCAGAACGAACATGGAGAGTAAGACCTTCTTCGAACTGGGGCGAGGCTAGTATGGTGACGCTGATGGATGCCGAGGAACTTGAGACGCTGGTCCAGACGTTGCGTGATGGTGACGACAGTGTGAGAGAAGAAATCATACTGGAGTTCCAAGGGCTTGCTCGTTCGCTGGCTCGCCACGCAGTTGCTCGGCATCCTCAGCGTGCCGACGACATTCGAGCTGCAGCTGCTTTCGGGCTCGTGCAGGCGGTGTGTTGGGCTCGGGAGCGGATGTATAACAACTGCATCGGGCCTTACATCACAACAACCGTCCGCCGTTTCATTCGCGACTTCCTTGAGAGGGATCATATGATCCGGGTCCCTCGCAAGGAGTGGATGAAGATGATTAAGGAACTGGACCTGGAGAACCTAGACGACTGGGAACGTATGCGGGTGGAAAGAACTTTCTACACTGCATTCCTAGTCATCTCTCCTAGCACTGAAGACGGAGGCGGCTTCCTAGAAGAAACACCCTCCCTGGCTGTCGACGACAAAGATATGTCGACGATACGCGACATCTGTGACCACTTGCGACTCAGTATCTACGAGGCACAGCTGATCCAGAAGCGGATGGAGAACTACACTCTTGACGAGATTGCTCTCACCCTTCGAAAAGGAAAGACAACGATCTACGACGATTTGAAGCGTATCCAGAGGCGATACCGGATCATTCAACGGACGCATCCCAACCTACCTACCCCACCCCCGGAGGTCTAGTGGACAACGCTGAACTTAGAAAACTCTACCCGTTTCGTCCATACCAGCCTGCGTTCTATGCTGGAAAGATCGTGCAGGTCATTAGCTACCCCACGCCGGGCCACACGATCATGATTCGGAAGACACCTGGTGATCCGACCACCATGATCGAGGTCGATGCCATCAAGTTAAAGTCTATGGTCGCGGAGCTGCTCGGAAGCCTTGGCTTGGATCACGTTCCGCCCGCTGGGCTGTCCCTCCTAATCGAGCGGCTCGGCATCGACGAGAGCCCAGAGATTGCGTTGCTGTTTGCACGTGCATGTATTGAGGCCGAGGTAGACTTGTCCCAGTCATGGGGCCACATCAAACATTACCTGCACGACGTGCAGCGTAGACGTAACCCTGACTCTCCCCGCGAGGGAATCCTAGGTTACACAATCGTTCAACTTTGCGACGCAGTCGCTACTTTTGTAAAGGTGTATTATGACAACTGAAACTGAAACCGTCAAGACCTGTCGTGAGAGCGTGATCCACGCACATATGAAGGAGATCGGGAAGACGATGTTCACCGTCATCTTCATCAAGAAGGACGGAAGCGAACGCAAGCTGCACGGTCGTCGAGGAGTCACGAAGGATCTGAAGGGTGGCGTGTCCACCATTAAGGACCATCCCAACCTCTACGGTGTGTATGAGAAAGTAGGTGAACACTACCGCTGCTTCGACGCCGGTCGCGTGCTGGAGCTGCGCGGCGCTGGCATGGTCACTCGGGTGGCCGGACGAGATCACTAACCATTAGCCAGGGGCTAAGGCGCAAGCTGGCCTATGGCTGCCTAATCCCTAGCTCCCTGGCGCTACAACGAGGTCTGTATGATTAAAAAGCCACATCCACAACACCGCGAGGATACTCGCACTTACGCCCAGCAAGCATGTTCAGAGCTGGAAACTCTCAAACGAGAAGCCGAAAGTCTAAAGAAGGTGCTTGTCTCATTACCAAAGATTAGCCGTCGTGACAACATCATCTTTAAGGAGACTCTGATGATGTTGCAAACTGACTGCCTTCAAACTGTTGACAAGTTAGCGAATAACATAACTCACATTGGCGAGCTTCTACACACCGAACGGGACCAGTGGGGAGAGGAGATCAAGCGTGAACATTAAACAAGACGACGGAACGGATCCAAAACTCTGCAGCGAGTGTGGGGAAGAGTTTGAGCCCGAGGAACTTACTTGCGTGGACTCGGCACAGACAACAGACGAGTGCAAATTGCACGATGTCTGCGAAGAAGCCTATTGTGCAGAGCACTGGGAGGATGAATAATGAAGCAGCATTTCGTGATGCTGGCTCACAAGTTCAATCCAGACAAGCACGGTATTGGTGGCTACTTTGCTGCTGAGAAGAAAGACGGGCATCGGGTTATCAAGATCCCAGCCACGCGTGGGTTGCGTAAGGCTGACGTCCCCTTCGCCAACCTCAAGGACACTAACCGACACGACCAGGAAACCTCTGGTCTGTGGACACGTTATGGGAATGTTGTGGCTGCTCCGGACGACGTGCTAGACGAGCTACCTGAAACGTTCCTCGATATGGAGGCGCACACCCGTAATGGGCGTGGTGGTAGGCAGGAGGTTGCGAGCATCATACGTAAGATCGTGCCCATCGAATCTGAGTGGGAGAGAATCAATTTCTACGCTTTCGAGATGCCCTCCCCAGAAGCTCTGTTCGCTGATCGGCACATCAAGCTGACCAACTTCGACCGGGTGCTGCGTGGGTGCCTCCAGTGGTGGGAGGATCTGGACCCACAGGGTTTGGTCTACAGGCCGAAGCCAACAGCCAGGTTCGAGACGACAGTCTTCATGCTCCAGAAGCATCTTGAAGGCACCCGTGCTCAGGCTGTCAAGCAGTTCCAGCTTTCCTTCCAGACCACCATGGCTATCGAGCAGACTGAAATCATGCTTACGAACATCTTGGCTCGGGATGGCGAGGGGTTATATTTACGCTGTCCCTCAAGCCGGTGGATCACTGAGCGGTCGCACAAAGCTCTCAAGATTAAGCCACTTGAGGACGACGAGGCGACGGTGATAGGCTACGTCACTGGTAAGGAGACGGACAAAGGTTCCAAGCTGCTCGGTATGATGGGCGCTTTGGTCCTGAACTACAAGGGCATGAGGTTTGAGTTGTCTGGATTCACTGACGAGGAGCGCACACTCAACTGGACACTAGGGGTGTGCCGCGCCGAGGCCGAGATGTATCCCGGTGAGTGGGCTGCTGAGCACCCTGGTCAGGAGGTCCCTGACTTCTACCAAGCCGAACACTTCCCGCGAGGGTCATCAGTGACGTTCAGGTATCGCGACCTGACTCGCGCCGGACTGCCGACAGAGGCACACTACTGGCGGAAGGATGTCCGATGCTAGAAATTATCCAAGAGTCCATGACCCGTATGGTTCAGGACGTTTTGAAAGATGAGGTGGAAGACGATGTGAAATACATGCTGGACAACAGCATGGACAGCTATGACGAGAAAGAAATGACCGCTTATTGATAAGCTTCTCAGCGCGCTTGAGGAGACTATCGCTACATTTGGAGTAGACCTTGGGACAGATGGACCTCTTCGGACATCCGAAGAGAAAACGTGAGGTAGAGTCCCTACCTCTATGCGGCAGCATAAGCTGCGAAGAGTGTGCAAAGTATTACGCACCCTCGAAGCATGGTATTTGGGTAAACATGTGCGAGAAGTGTAGCCGTGTTTTGGCCAGTGGTCAATTCCATACTGGTTACGAACTCGTAGAAACAATCCCACCTGATATCATCTTTGATGGTGTCGAGATGGTTCCTGTTGCAGTGATAGCAATGCATGGTAAGGACCGGATCGTCAAGTGCGGCGTATGTAGTGCAAGGCAGAAAGTCGACGAACACTTCTCGGGCGTGATCGAGTGCATTGGTTGCACGATATTCGTTCGGGTAATGAAACTCTATCCAGAGGAAGTATGACACCCAGAACACAGAAGTTTCTCTCCCCTTCTTCCATTGCCCTTTGGGGCAAGGACCGTGAGGAGTATTACCTCAAATACCTGTCGGCCAACAGGCCGCCGCGTCTACCGCAGACACTTCCAATGTCCATCGGTAGTAGCTTCGATGCATACGCAAAGAACTACATCGTCAAACGGCTGCGAGGCACCGTGCCACCGGAGTTCGAGTTCGAGACGATCTTCGAACAGCAGGTCGAGACACAGAACCGAGACTGGGCTCGATTGCACGGGGCACATGCCTTCGCGTGCTACCAGAAATCCGGGGCGCTGGCTGATCTGATGCTGGAACTCGAACGAGCGAGTTCGGAGCCACGGTTCGAGTTCACTGCGTCTGGTGACGTGACGCACTCGTCCATCGTGTCCGGAGTGCCCCTATTGGGCAAGCCCGACTGTTACTTCGTTAGCAAAGAAGGAGCACACATCATCGTTGACTGGAAGGTCAACGGCTACTGCGCCAAGCGTCCCAAGTCTCCCGCGAAGGGATACATCAAGTGCCGTGACGGCTACACCGCTGACAAGCAGTCGCGCAGCCACAACCAGGCGCACAAGGACGCGCAGGTCATGATGATCGGCGGCATCATGGTCAACGTCGCCCACTTCTTCGAGCAGATCGACGAGGGTTGGGCACGGCAGCTATGCATCTATGCGTGGCTGCTTGGTGAAGCAGTAGGTGCAAACTTTATCATCTGCATCGAGCAGCTGGCGTGCGCTCCGAACGGCGACTTCCCGCGCATCCGAGTTGCCAGTCACAGGTCTCGGGCTTCTGAGCAGTTCCAGATCGACCTCATCCTAGAGGCGTGGACGATCTGGCAGGCGCTGCAGACAGGCCACATCTTCAGCGACATAACCAAGGAGCAGAGCGAGGTCAAGTGCAAGGAACTTGAGCGTGTGCATCGAGCTTTCATTGGCGACACCGAGGATGACCTCTGGTTCACTGAGATGGAACGGCGTCACAGATGAGGAACGAGCCGAAGCTTCGTATCACCCATGAAGCTGCCAAGCAGCTGGAAAAGAAGCCTCCGATCATTAAGGAGGCTGAGAAAGTCCGCATGGAGGAACGTGCTAAGAAGCGCGAGTTCCAGGAGCAGCTCCGGCACAAACGGAAGGAGGCCTTCCAAGCTGCCAAGCAGGCTGATCTGGACTTGCACGCTGCGTGCGACGAGGACGACGCTGCGATGAAGGTCCAAGGCGAGGACCAGAAGAAGCTCCATGCCCTGAAGACCTCTGCCAACGGCTTCAAGATTGAGGCAGAGGAACTGGACAAGAAGATCAAGGGGCTTCAGCTGCGGTGGCGTGCCAAGCGTGCAAACTATGGGCACACGAAAGACCTCATGCAGAAACAAGCTGTGGAGATGGCAATCCGTGGACCTAAGCGCTCGCAGACTAAGGTCGCTGAGGCTTACAAGGCCAATGGCGACGCGTGGTCTGCATTGCCACGGGCGACGGTCAAGAAGAACCGTGATCGGACTGCTAAGAAGCGTGCAAAGGTGATACGTGGACGAACGTCTTCGTAGATACGAACGATCAGGCGACTACCGAGCCTTAGCACATGGGTATGCGCGTATGGGCCAGACCCATAAAGCCTACGGCATCATGATTGACTGCTTAAAAGGAGAGCTTGATGCTACGAAGGAGTGTCGGTCTGCGGCCCGCGATGCCGCTATCGAGAAGGGTCAAGCTAGGTTCAAGGAAGCGGGTGGGTGTATGCAGTGCCTAGGTGTTGGCTACATCTATCTTCAAGACTCGTGGAAACGAATAGGATGCGCTTGCAGCGGCAAGGGATCCACAGATCGTAAGCTGTTACTGAAGACCTTAGAGGACAGGAACGCTGACTACCATCGCGGTCAAGCGGTCAACATGGCTACGAAAGAACTAGCTGCTTGGCAGCCCCTCATTGAACGTGGTGACTTGGTTATGTATAACAACGAGCGAGCACGAGCTAAGTTTGCTAAAGACTGTAAGCAAGCCGGTGAGAGGGTGCCTTGCTACACCTGCGGCACAGTCACGTGGGCACAGATCGCTGCTCGTTGTTGTGTCGAGGTTATCACAGGCCCTAACACTGGTATGTCTTTTTATACTAGTATCAGAAACGTCAGTCACGTCAATACCTGGAAGAAAGTCATGGAGAAAGAGAGCATCAAGGCAAGATTGGCACTCTACAAGCCCAAGCGTAATGACTATGTCTGGTGCCGTGGGCACTATGGACGGGTCACTCGGGTCACACGACTGCGTGGCACCGCTACGCTAGGGGTGGGACTTAGAACTCCTGGAAACCTTTTCTACTGTTTTCCTGCTCACGAATGCAGACAGGGCGAAGCCCCGAAATCAAATTTACTGGAGGGAATGGTATGAGTGGACGATGGAACGGACAGGCCATGAGCGTGCGAGCACATAGCTCTCCCTATAGGGAGATGCGCGGCTCCCAAGGTGGCACACTAATACAGATTACACGCACAGAATACTCCGAAGGGATCGCGCAAGCGGCTGCATCCCGACGTTTGGAGAATGCGGTTGCTAAGAAGGGCAAAGTCGAAGCCCACTATTGCATCGTCAAGGAGGTGATTGGATTCATAGAGGTCTACGGCGAGTCTACCTATGGACGGATAGCACGTGATCTTAGTCTCAACATCAAGGCTGTAGAACACACCTGCAAATTCCTTGAGGATCATGGTGCCGTGCAGTTGAGATGGCTTGACTCAAGAAAGATACGAAAGGTAAAACTAATGAACTAATGGGGCAAGACCGGCCAGGTGAGCGACGGCATCAGGGATATAAAGAGCGAAGTGCTAGACTTTCGGGTCGACTGTTGGGAGTGGACGGCTCCGATTCTAACAGTTGGGTGCCTCAGATCATACAGCCCTTAACAACGTATCCGTCGCAATTGCCAGCGTGGCTCAATTAGTAGAGCACTTATTACAAGAGGTTGTGGGTTCGACTCCCACCGCTGGCTTGGAGGTTTTATGATGAGTATTCGAGAACTCAGGCTGTTGCTTGAAATTTCTCAAGTCGGCTTCGAAGCGTATAAGAAGCACGACCGGGGGTCTGCTGGTCTTAGAGAAAGCTAAACTGATTCGCCAGGATCACAATGGTGATTGGCAGACAACTATGGACATGGATAGAAAGATCGGGGCTATACTGAACCTGCTATGAAGAAACCTATCACTATAGATACAATGGAGGCCAAGATGCAATTCTGGTCTTACTATTACATGGTTCGCTGGTTTGTATTACTGCCTGTGCTGTTGCCGATGGTATTGCTGGGCCGGTTCAGACAGAGGCTGGCTGCTAAGCAGCCGGAGGTCAAGGCACTACCACTTTACGACCGTGAGGCCGAGGCCAAGGAGTATGACGAGAAGCTGGCCAACAAGGTCTGCCCCGAGCGTTGGTCCGAGCTGCATCGTGGCTGGCATCAGGACGACGGCACGACCATCACTGAGTGCAGCCTTCGGCACATGTGGATGGGTGAGTATCTCCATGATCTAGTGCCTGGTCGGCTCTACAACGTTGTCAAGGCTATTGAACGTGGCGAGTAGGCAAACGGTAACGAGTGTCGCATCGACCGAGACCTGGAGAAGGCTATATTTTCTGAGGCTAAGCGTCGGAAGATTATGAAAACGCTGAGAAGCACGAGAAACGAAACAAACAGTATATAGAGGAGCGCTATAGTGTATAACGTTGACATCAAGATCGAGTGCATCGCACAGACCCGTATCAATCCCGAAGCCATGCGTCGCTGGCTGGATGGGCTTGGGGCTACCGAGACGCCTGTGCCTATGACAACTAAGAAGTGTATAAGCACTACAGTTGTTCTAGGTAAGGCAGGAGAAGAGCAAGTTTGGGAACCGGCAGAGACAACAGACGCAACAGCCTTGTGCGGGTTCTGTAGCAAGCGGTGCTACATGAGCTTCGAGCCTGGGCTCAACCCCAACGTCAACCGAGTGCGGAAGGAGTGGGTTAGGTATTGGACAAACGTCCTCAAGTCGGGCCACGGCAGCGTCACTGAGCACGCCAGCTGGACCTTCGCCTTCGAGGGTGTGAGCCGCGTGTTCACGGGAGAGATGAACCGGCACCGGGCAGGCGTTGGCATCTCCGAGGGCTCGATGCGCTACATCCGCTTCGACGACATTGGGTTCTGGATGCCGCTGTCGTTGCGGCCAGGCAACACATCGCTCATGCCCACTCAACGATGTAAAATGTGCAAGGGACATACTTACGAGGATCCTGGAATGGGGACTTGTAATACATGCCATGGTGTAGGCAGAGTCAACATCCTTGGCGACGAAGAGTTCGAGGAGAAGAAAGCCATGACTCGTGGCATCTTCGAGGCTGGGTTCATGGAGATGGAGTCAAACTACAAGTCTCTCTGCCTGCTATGGGGCATAGAGGAGAGCAAGAGCTTCGACAACAAGAAGAAGCTGACCTCCATGTTCCGACGGCTGATCGGCATGGGTGTGGCATCCGGTGGATGCTGGACCTATAACGCCCGTGCCATGCGACACATCATGGCCCTTCGCACCGGACCTGGTGTCGAGGAAGAGATCGCTTGGGTTATGGGTGAGGTCGGCAAGCATATGGTCGACAGCGAGCCCGCCCTGTTCGGCGACTTCACACGTGACGAAGCTACGGGTGCGTGGGTGCCTGTTCATGTGAAGGTATAATGGGCTGTGACATACATCTCCACCAAGAAGTCAAGATGGATGGAGAGTGGCGACACTACGGGCATCCAGCAATACATCGGAGTTATGAACTCTTCGGCCTCATGGCTGGCGTTCGTGGTAGTGCCACACCAGTAGCCGAGGCTAAAGGTGTCCCTAACGATATGACCTACCTCACCCAGTTTAGCTACGATCAGTGGATCGAATATAACCATCATGCATCCTGGCTAGGGGCGGAGGAGATTAAAGAAGTTATTGAACGCTTCTGCACGAAGGATATTTGGGAAGCAGGTGATTGGTTCGGCTATCTCTTCGGGAGTAGCTGGGTAGGTTATATTAAATACAGTAAGGACCTACCAGAGAAATTAGAAGACATCCGCTGGGTGTTTTGGTTTGATAACTGATGCTGACCAAAGAGGACCGCGACAGATTCGCCGACTACCTAGAGCAAAGTGCTAAAGACGGGCGCGGCATCATCGAACAATTCGAGAAGCTCGGACCTATGCATATGCTGATGGTTTATAAGCTCAAAGCCGAATGTGTAGCTGAAGAGATCGTTGCAGCCAAGCTGCGGAGCACCAGGAGTATGGAGCTATGACCAACCCACGCATGACCGAAGACGAGAAGAGGAGAGTCGAGGACTTCGCAGAAGCCGTTCTACACGGGACCAAGAGTCACCGTAGATGGCTGCTGGACGCGGCTGATGCCTTCAACAGGGGCGAACCTCTACCCAAGCAGCCCACAGGCCATCACATTAACGAGAAGGGAGAGTTCCAATCGGACAAGTATCCTCACTTGCCGGTGGACAAGATCCTCCTCAGCTTTCGCAATCCGGCCAGTCACGCGGCACTGGCTGTCTTGGCTCAGAACTACGTTTGGATCGAGCCAGAGTTAGCTGAAGATATTCGGACGCGTCTAGCCAGCGTCGTAACACATCCGGACCTTCTTGCAAACGCCGGGAAGAATACTGCAAAGACCCTGCCTATCATGAAGAAGTTTCTGGGCGGTGACGCATGACATACGCTGAGAAACTGGCCGACATCAAGAAGAACCCAGAGAAACACAAGCATAGGGACCTAAATGCCCTGAATCAATGTTGCTGGAACGGAAGCGCCTTGGACCTTGGCTTAATGCAGGCCCATGAAGGTCTGCAAGGAAGGAACGGTGGGCGAGGATGCGACGTGAGTAGGGGTCCGTGTTCATGTGGGGCGTGGCACTAATGAGCCTCACACCAGAAGCCCAGCGCAAGGTCATTGACTATTACTTCCAGCATCCAAACGCCAAGGCTGTTGTGGAGGACGAAGACATCGGGGCTACCAGAAGAGAGGTCGAAGAGTTTCTTGGTGACGTCTACAGGTTTCTCTGTGATTTGCATCCGGATGTGGCAGCTGAGCCAGGCGGCGTGCATATAGGTGAAAATGCGACGACGGTAGATATGGAAGGGTTCTATGGCAAAACGCCGTTGAGAAAGATCAAGCATGACTAAGCCAACATGGGAAGAGTATCTGATGTCGTTCGCCATTGCAGCCTCAAAGCGAGGGACCTGTGACCGTAAGCTGGTCGGTGCTGTGGTCGTTCAACAGAACCGTGTCATCACCACTGGCTACAATGGGTCAGTATCTGGGCTCCCTCATTGTGATGACGAGGACCACGATATGGTGAAGGGCCACTGTGTTCGCACCATACACGCAGAGATGAACGCTTTGACCCAAGCTGCCAAGTTTGGGATGGCTGTTGACGGAGCCAGCATCTACACCACAGCCTCTCCTTGCTGGGATTGTTTCAGGGTGCTGGCTAACGCTGGCATACGACTATTCGTCTACGCCGAGGATTACCGTGGCGAAGACAGTATGAAGCGTATTGAAGGCGTGTGTGAGGCTACTGGCATCGTGGTCAGGAAGCTAGGGATGTCTTTCGAGGAGTAACCCTCTAGGCCACTTGAGTAAGGTGCTTAAGTGGCCCTAACATCAAAGGAAATTGATTATGAAACTGAAACTGAAACTGAACGGTAATGAAATCAACAAGGGCGAAACTCTGGCAGCAAACGTCTGTAAAACAATTGACCGACATGCTGGTGGTGGAGAACCTGCATACCCCAGATGTTTTGGCTGACATTCAGTGAACCGACGGCACAAGAAACCTGAACCTCGACTCCCGTGGCCGGGTGAGATGCTGATCGAGATAAGGGCTTACGCCTTGTGCAAGATCGAGGAGTTGGACGAAGACTGCTGTAAGCTAGGGCTTATCGAGAAGAAGGTCCGGCGTGAGGAGTGGCGCACCATTGAGCATTGGATCAGTCTTACTCATGACAAGATTGAACAAGCGCAAGCCCGTGAGAAGATGGACCTTAAGGGCCTAGACAAGATGGTTGCTCGCTTACGGCCACAGGCAGGTGCCTTGGCCTTCGGATGGATGGAGAATCTCGTATGAAGATTGAACCAGTAGCTCAGGACAAAATCCACATCACCTGTGCGTGTGGGTATAACAAATACATGGCTCCGTCGTGTAGGTGTTGTCCTGACACTATTCCAACCTCCTGCCCTAAGTGTGGAGCCCTTCCTGAGGCATAGGCTCCACAGGTTCTGGCTTTGTAGCCGTTGTGGCGAAACAGATAGGCATCAGCTTATCCGTCGCGATTGCATTCAACCTATGACCAAGGCTGCTAAGCAGCGTTGGCTTAACAACCCTCGTCGGCCCGACATACTGTTTATCATTCTACCTTGTGGGATGTGTGAAATTCGGTTCTTTAGTTTGATCGTAGACACTAGGAAACTTTGCTATGGCTGTAGTAATTAGAGGGAAGCTCATCTATCTTGAGCACCCGCGCACTGCCTCAACCTCGATGCGAACGGCGTTGCAAAAGATAGGCGGGCGGACGAAGAGTAGGCACACCTTGTTTCTCCCCGAGCGCGGCGAAAAGGTGATGTCGGTGGTGCGAAACCCCTTCGACGTGCTGGTGTCCTGGTGGCTCATCATTGGTGAGCGGCAGGGGTTCCAGACGTTCAAGGATTTCGTGACCAACTGCAAAGACCCCTTCATGGTGCAAAGGGGTAATTTGTTCTATTTCGCGCATCACTCGCAGTATATCCTTAAGTTTGAGAACTTGCAGGCTGATTTGGACCGCGTGCTGAGTGGTCTTAGGCTGCCCCATGTCGAGCTACCTCACTTGAATGGCACGGTTAAGCGAGTGGGGTTCCGTAGTTACTACGACCCCGAAACAATTAAGATCGTAGCTAAGCGCTTCCGTTCCGAGTTGCTTGCCTTCAATTACAAGTTCGAGAGTAGTCTATGAATGATCGAGAGACGCTGATCGAGATGTTCAATCGTAATAAGATCGACTTTAAGTGGGAGGGCGAAGAGATCCACATTGAGGCTGGCTACATCGGCTTCGTCTCATGCTTTAAGTTCAAGGAAGATGGCTCCTTGGCTTCTGTTAAGGCTTACGAGTAGTGTTCACTCACTATCTAGTCACTCGCTTCAACATGCAGGAGCCTACTTGGCGCACGACGGACAAGCAGGGTGAGACTGTCTGCACCGATGAGTGGATGAACGATCGGTTCCAACTGTTTGCCCATTACTGTCTGCCTAGTGTGGCTGCTCAGACGTGCCAGAACTTCAAGTGGATTGTGCTATTCCACCACAACACCGCGCCACGGTGGCGGGAAGTCGTGAAGGCTTATGCTGAAACCTATGGCTTCGTGGCCTTGTATGTTGGACGGATGTGGCTACAGGAGCTGCAAGCCTACCTATCAGGCATGGCCCGCTCCGGGTGGCTTATTACTACACGTTTGGACAACGACGATCTGATCGCTCCAGGCTACCTAGCTCTGGTTCAGGCTGCATTCCAACGTCAACGATTCGTGTTCGTAGATGTTCCTAGTGGTTACCGGCTTCAGGATGGAAAACTGTTCAGTCATTTCGAGCCCTACAATCCATTTATGTCCCTCATTGAGCGGGCATCGCGCCTTACTGTGCTACATGTCCCACATGGGCGGGTTATTGGGCAGAAATATAACTCGATCACGTTCGTTTCCAAGCAATGGATACAGGTTATCCACCAACGCAACTACTCAAACGACGGCACTCGTGGGCCTATAGTCGACACGCCCCAGTGGGCCAAAAGGTATCTATGATCCATCCTGTTTGGACTGGTAAAATATGGGTCTATGAATGGAAGCGAGAGCCTCCAAATGTGCTTAAAGCACAATTCCTTCGCGGCCGGATAGGCGTCTTGCAGTCAGAGATTATCACCGCAAGTAGGGAGATAGACGCGTTAAAGTCTGAGCTAAAGGAACTAGAATGAGATGCGTTTATTGCCATGACTCTGCTCCTACCGTGCGTTGCGGATGCGGGGCAGCATATCATGATGACTGCTCCGTCGGCCCTTGTGCCACTATCGGATGCAGTGTGCTCCGGACTATGACCCGTGCCGGTTGGCTACCGCGTCTATTGGAGTGGAACCGGCGGCGTAAGGCTAGGCGAGCTGCCTACTTAGCGCAGCGTCCGATCTATTCACCACCATTGGAACCATATTGTGCACCTCGGCCTTCGATGGTGTCACGTATTTTAAGGATTATGCAACCATGACTGAAGAAACCACAAAGAAAATCAAAGAGCTGTCAGACTCCATTGAAAACGCTGACATCGAATCAAAGATCATGAAGCAGCACACCTATTTCGGGATGCTTCTCAGCACCTCTGCCCAGATTATGCATTCAGGGGATACCTATAAACGCACCGTCAAGCGTGCCGTCACGCTTATTGATTTGTGCGCCAAAACGGCGGGCATCACGCTAAAGGAGATCAAGCCATGAAGTATGTATCCGTTGACATCGAGACCACCGGCCTCAGCCCTATCGACAACCAGATGATCGAGATAGGGCTCGTCATTGAGGACTCGGCTGTCAAGAAGCCCATTGACACGTTGCCTCGTCGTCGGATACTGGTGCCCTCTCGCCAGTATAAGATCAACACCTACTGCATGAACCTGCATCGGTCGTTGTTCGAGACCCTGGACAAGGTGGACTGGAAGAAGTTGAAGGCTGAGGGGTCATACAGGCATGAGCCTAAGACCTACTTCTCGACACTAGAGGGTATCGAATTCGTCATAGCTCCCTGGCTTGCCAAGCACATAGGTCAGAAGAGTAAGTTCGTCGTGGCTGGCAAGAACTTCTATGGCTTCGACTACAACTTCCTCCGACCGCATTTGCCGAACGTGAAGTTTCACCATCGCGCACTCGATCCATGCACCCTCTACACGCGGCCAGAGGATGTGGTGCCGCCGGACCTGAAGACGTGCTGCGAGCGGGCTGGGCTAGAGATAAGTGGCTACCACACCGCCATGGGCGACGCCCTGACAGTCATCGAGCTACTGCGGGGCAGCGTATAATGGGCTGCGAGACACCAGTCAGCCAGCCTGAGTGGGAAAGGATCATTGAGGGAAACATCGAAACCTGGCGGCTCAAGGTTACAGGCGGCTGGCTTTACCGTGTCGACTATTACCAGGAGAGGGAGAACGACCACGAAAATCTTTACTACGTTCTCGTGGGGACGACAATGTCGTTTGGGCCGGAAGCATGAGCGGCTCCTATACCATCCACTGTGGCTGCGGGGTGGACAGCGGCTACCTCGACCGGACACAAGGGGAGACACTAGAACTGTTAGTAAAGTTCCTCCCTGAATTCGAGGCCATGGAGGCCGCTGGCTTGGAGCTAGAGGACATCAATGGAACTGTTTATGATCCAACGAATGATGCCGTCCAGTTCCTGCTGAAGCACTGGCGGCATGGCACGTTGGAGTATACCTACAGCAATAATAGCAACGTGGCTGTGCCGTTGGTTATACCTAAGCGGGCTGGGCTGCCTGATCCTTGCGGTCTGTGTCACGGGCGTCGTCTTGTTCCTTGTCCGGAGTGTTAGCATGAGCGATCTTCTAACACGTGACCTAACGCGCCGGTATAATGCAGGCGACGAAGAACTAGGTCCTAGGCTTCTCCGCAGCCTCTTGCGTGAGCAAGGGGATGTCGAGGGTGGGCTGGTAGGCGTCTGGTTCAACCGCTCCTGGCGTATGGAGCGTAAGTCTGATGCCTTGGGAAACGGATACGCACGCGCCCACAACAGGAGGGGCCACGCTTCCCAGAAGAGGAGTATACCAAGGTCGAGTGGTCCGACCGTATCGAGGGGCTAGGCGATGGTATTACTACGAGTTTCCTTACGAGGAGAGGCATCTCGACCATCACAAGATCGTGGCTGCTCGGGCGTGTTTCAACGGTGACAAACATATGCTAGACGCCTTCGACGAGGCTACAGGCATCGCTGTAATCACTACCGAGATGAATGAACTCATTTGTTCCTCTCGATACATGCCTGGTGGCGATTCAGCAGGTGATGCTATGCATAACACCATGGTAGGCGTCGCTTTTGCTCAAGCTGTCAAGGTTATTCAGGTTAAAGACCCTTACGTCACATGGTGGGACTGATGTCTGTCGTCGAAGAAAAGATTGTGGGTTACCTTCAGTGCGCTATTGGCGACATTGATGAGGCTCTGGCTCAAATGAATGATAGCGACTACTACGCCAAGCGTAAAACGCGCTTGATGAAGGCCAAAATGAAGCTTGAGAAGACCCTCAAGAAAGACTACTCGGGGTGGGTCTGATGGCTAAACAATGCCTCTACGAAGATGAGCAGCTCCGCAAAGATGTCGACGCCGGCTTGCGTGGACGCATCAGGAGGATAGGGTCATGAGCCTGCAGACTCGGCTTGAAGCTGCTGAGAAGCAGCGCGACGAGTATGAGGAGCAGCTCCTCGACTGTGAGGGCATTCCTTGGCCTTACTACGATATGCACGTGCTCGATGAGGACGGCTCCGACGACATGCACGACTCGATACGTGGTCGCTCGGTGCTTGGGTTCCTACGTGAGAAGGTCGGTATCTGGGAGGTGACAGGGCCTGACTCGCCATTCATCTTTTACGATAGCCATGGGTTGGACAACCAGAAGCCACACAACGTGTGCGCGTCACTAGGTGCTGGCTTCGACATCTATGGCACAGCTGTTGAGATGTGGGGCTGGGATGGTGTTGAGGAGTTGGTGCTGTGATCTACTGTCGGATACACCGAACGGTCAACTGCAAGAAGTGTGCTGACCCTCGCACGCCTAAGAACGAATTCCGGCATCGCATGAAGCGGCGTGAGATTGGGCTCACGATTTGTTTCTGGTGTAAGGATACGGGCCATGTCAACACCTTCAGCGGCGGAGGCACGGGCGGCATGGGTCGTCAGCGGCGCATCGGCTGTTGCATGGATAGCCACAAGTGCGCGTGCCGCTGCATGAGCTGCGACCAGTTGGCGACATTCGAGAACGGCTACTGTGCGGATCATCAAGGTGATGTCCCTACTCCCTTGGACCTTGGAGGACTATTTAATGCTGAACGTTAAAGTTATCTACAACGGCGGGTATATCCCCACTCTAGGCATCGTTCAAGATGGACAGTTCAAGAATTGGCTGGTCTACAAGCATCATGATGGGCAGTGGGTAACCCTAGCTGACCTTAACGGTGCCTTATGCTAGTCCTACAAGACTGGAATGGCAAACCATTCACGTTAAGGATTATGATTACACTTGGCTGGCTGCTGAGAAGCACTTCGAGTGTGAGCTGCGCGATGTTGATGTCGGCCTGATCGCTGAGGCTGTCAAGGGTGGGCGCGGTAGCTCATGGGTATCCACATCACCTGCTGACAGTCATCCTCACAACGTAGACATCACTATCTACAAGAACGATCCGTTGACCGGGAACACTGCCATCAAGATCCAGTGTTTCACTTGGGAAACTTGGGACAGTGAAGGTGATAACGTGAAGATCACAGGGTATGTATGGGGTGCGCCGCACACCTGGAAAGGCTACGAGGATTATATCAAGCATGAAGATTCAAATGATGGAAACTGAGTGGAAAGAGATTGGGGTGCTCAGTGGGATTTCCTCTTTCTCTCTCAACAAAGAACTAGGGTCAGGCACCGTGTTTGAGTCTAAAGCAGGGTAAAGATATTCTTTAGCCAAAAAGACCTAGCTATCCTTTCTAGCGCTGGGGATTCTAATACTCCGAGGAAGCTCTTTTGACAATCGTTAAGGCGAAGCCCGAAGTGCAGCCAGTAACCGGCAGCCCTACCAAGCTGCTCATCCATATCATCAAACGTAAGTCAAACGGTCAGCTAGGTGACAAGACTCTTTGCGGTAAGCTGTGGGATCACCCAGTGCAGACTGCCAAGGATATCTGCGAAGAGTGCCAAGAGATAGCAAAGAGAGACGGCCATGACTGGAAAGCCTGAGACAATCGCGCCTTACGAGCTGTCCGTCACCAAAGACACGGACTACATATGCAAGTTTGTCCTATCCGATCTGACGATGCCACCTATCAAGTATGAGCCGACCATTACAGGGAGCATCAAGTGGGACGGCTGCATAAACTGGTCAACAGTTGACGGCCATGCTGCTCACTCTTGTAACGAGGAGGATCTCTTGGAACTAGCCGCCTGGCTTCACAAGGCCAGGGTTCAAGCATTGGCGCTGCTGGCATGACTGCTGACTGCCAACTTTGTGGGTCCGAGCGAGACGACTGCCACGAAGTTAAAGCTGACGGGATCGGTGACCACATGGCATGGGGAACAGTCTACTACCTCTGTCCTTTCTGTTACACTTCGTCACCAAGTGGCATGGCAGAGGGCTACCTCTCCAACCCAGACCATTGGAAGATTGCGGGGCGTATCATAAACTACTTGGAGAATAGTAGGTTCCAGCCTCGGGAAACACGTCAAGGTAAAGAGAACGAAGCTCTTCGGCTTGAGAACGAAAATCTTCGAATCAAACTAGCGGAGCTAACCGATGATCTTCTGGCCCATAACAATGATTTCACCCAGCCACCTGAGCTAACGGATCTGCGCTACCGTAGGCCCGACGGTAATTACTGGGAATCTAAAGCCTCCAATAAGGAGACAGCGTTACCTAATTTCTGGGAGCGTTGGCATCGTGAGACTAAGCTGCCTTATCCACGGACTCCGCCCTATGCACCAGAGCCCAAGAGGCACAGCATCATCAATCGAGTTGGTGCTGACCATAGGGTAGAACGGCAGAAAGACAAAAGCGAATGATGGGTATGAACGGGATCGAAAGAATTGCCGCCGAACGTAAACGACAATATGGCAACATCACCTGCTGGGAGTGCGAGGGCACTGGCAAGGGTGACGAGATTCTGAATCATTATGACAACACTCCTACTGGCACCTATCGCGTGTGCTGGCGCTGTAAAGGTAAAAAGGTAGCTGGCTTTGATACCAAGCACGACGCCGAGCACAGACAAGATGAGATAGCCTGGGCTGCAGTCTGTTATGCCGCGCCAGCCGCTGTATACGCAGTGCGCGGCGGGGATGATCCCGCTTACATGTTCCGTGACCCTTGGCCATGGGACCAACAATGGGACAAGCGTCCATATGGTCGGAGACCAACTCGCGACGAACGCATTCGACAGTTAGAGAAGGCGGGTGCACTGATCGCCGCTGAAATCGACCGGCTGCTGGTATGAGAAGCGGACGCACGACACGGATGCTTCAAGCTGCACTCAGGGCTGCTGAGAAGGGTGAGACGATTCGCATTGTCGCTTCAAACCTCACAGCTGTTGAGCATCTCAAGAAGATGGCTTGGAACGAGTCTACTGCTTATGAGGATTATAAGGAACGATTCACGCGACTCAAGTTCGTTACGACTGGCCGCCAGCTGCTTGGGCTAAATCCTGGGCCACTATTCGCCGATCACCAATGGGTATCTGACATACAGTGGGTGCTCGACGTTATGAAAGAAATGGAACCGGCATCATGATATTTTGGCCTCATGATCCACCAGATGATGCCGTGGTATTAGTGCGCGCAGTAGGGCAAACTCACATTAACTTAGTGCGTGAAAAGCTGGACGCTGCATCAATTCCTTGGGTGATGGGCGGGACAAGCCGAAACGATGTGATATTCTATGTTCCAAAGGATCAACGCCAACAAGCAAAGCAGATGCTTCTAGGCGAGGTAACATGATTATCCACGAGGAGCGCGGTCGAAAGAAGATCGTTGAGAAGGCCATCGACGCTCGGATGTCCGTTGATGGTAAACTGTTCATAAGCTACAAGTCAACGGCCACAGGGGCGCGAGGCATCGTTGAGTTCGATGCCCAAGAAACCATTTTGATACTGTCCGCCAAACGTGGCGGTAGTAAAGGTCAGATACTGGAGGGGTTATGAAACGAGCAATGTTTGTAGGGCGCTGGCAGCCCTGTCACAAGGGCCACGAGTGGCTCATCCGTAAGCAACTGAGTCTTGGGTGCCTTGTCTGGTGGTAGTTCGCCACATCGAACAAGATGACAAGAATCCCTACACCATCGAGCAGACCTGCGAGATGCTTTCGTTAGCATTTGCGGGTGAGGATGTTTTGGTGCACGCCTTGCCTTGCGACATCTCCGGTATCTACTGGGGACGAGGTGTAGGCTACGAAGTGCACGAGTATCCGGCTGCTCCTGTGTGGGTATCGGGCACTGACATTCGTGCGGCGCTGGCTGCTGGGCAGCCCATCGACATGGACCTCGTGTCTCCTGCGGTAGTGGAGTATATCCGTGGGCTTTAAGGGTCTCTGGCTGTTCGGACTATCGGGTGCGGGCAAGACCACGCTAGGCGACAGGCTCCCTGGCGTGCGCTTAGACGGTGACATACTCAGGGCAGGGGTATGTAAGGACCTTGGCTTCTCACGGATTGATCGAGGGGTTAACATCAATCGAGCCATCTCAATCGCTGCTTGGGAGCTAGAGCACGAGAAACAGGTGATCGCCACGTTCATCACGCCTTACGAACGGTTGCGCGCGAGCATCCGCAACAGGCTGCCTGGCATCGGATTGGTCTGGATCACGTGCCCTTTGGCTGTATGCATCGAGCGCGACCCAAAGGGGCTGTATAAGAAAGCCATTGCCGGAGAGATCCCTGATTTCACTGGCATCTCGGCACCGTTTGAGACACCAAAAGATTTCGATTTAGCTATTGATACGTCTATGATGGGCGTCGATGAAGCAGTTTCTATGCTGCTAGGAGCGTTAGATGGGTGAGTTGAAGATAGTTCCTATGTGCCAGGTAAGGGCGGACCCTAATGCACTACGCCGAGTGAATCGTGAGAGCAAGGACTACATGATGTTGGTCAGTCGCATCATGAATGATGGCTTCCAGGGAGCCATCACAGTGCGGCGGAAGTTGACCAAGAATAGTGCGGTGTATTACCAAATCATTGATGGCCACGCCCGCTATGAGGCTGCTCGCACCGTTGGTCTCCAGCAGATCAGCGTCGACGTCCACGAACTCAGTGACGATCAGGTCTTGGAGACCCAGATCATGCGGAGCCCCCACAGGGTGGAGACCAAGCCAACTGAGTATGCTCGGCAGCTCAATTGGATATTGACTCGTAACCCGTTGATGACGATGGACAAACTATCTAGCAAGCTCGGCAAGTCAACAACCTGGCTCAAGAAGATGCTCTCGCTCAACAAGATTGTGGGCAACATCCAACCGCTCATCGACAACGGCAAGATCCCTCTCAGTAGTGCCTATACCCTGGCCAAGCTACCTCAAAAGGAGCAGGCGAACTGGGTGTATCGTGCGAGATGCATGACGCCTGACCAGTTCATACCGACTGTCCAGAAGCGTATGAGGGAGCAGGACTTCCACAACAAGATACGGTGAGCCTTTTGAGCGAACGAACCTTGCGGCGAGGTAACTCTCACGTTCCCGAACCATCTGATTGCTGCCGCAAAGGCAATTGCTGCAGAGGTTGCCCGTGGCATACGCGGAGGCAAGATCACCGTGTCCTGTGCTGAATGCAAGGATGGCTGCAAGAAGTGCGACCCCTCGAAGCTCAACATCAAGCAGGAGATTGCTATTATGAAAACCTTCATAGACAAGACGCTTGGTCAGCCATGGCCAATCAGCCAGATCCATGACGAGATTGTTGTGCCACTGCCGGGCCGCGCGGCGGGACAATCATTTCACCCTCCACGCCCAGCGCGACTTCGTCATGGCCGACATTCGCTCGAAGGGTCAATCTATCAATACGCAGCACTAGGTCGACGCTGCTAACGGACTGATTGTTCGTGCGGGCTGGGATAACGTCAGGGTTGAAGGCCGCCTGGCTTACTGCTCGGGAGCGTTGCTTGTCTACCAGGATGGCGGGCGCTGGCGTATCAAGCATCCTGCTTACAAACTTCAAAACGCCTTCGAGGAGCCCCTTGATGCCATGGTATTCGTCGAGGAGCATCTGTGTTCGTCCTAGTTCTCAACTGTATGCGTGCCCCTCAGCATGATATGAGGACTAACATCTGTCACGCCGAAACCGAAGAGGAGTTGCTTGGCTTCCTAGCAGCTGAGGGGCAAAGAGTTTCGGAAGGGTGGTCCCTTGGAGTGGTTCAACCCACCCAGTGAAGGAGTCCAACGGCTCGGGCCTGTTGAAGAGTTCATCGAATAGGCCGTCACACACAGTATCACGAGTTTCTTGAGTAGATCCCCAATCTAGAGATGTTGAAAGCGATATGAAAAAGAAGTGGCATGAAGAGACAGTGCGCTGGGAGCGGCGCGTCTTTAGTTTTACTGAGGTCTGTGAGCTGCTTGGCTTCGAGCCCATGGAGACGGACTACGTCGAGCTAAAGGTGCGCTCGAAGGAAACGTCTCACTGGTTTCACTTGGCCAATATGGAGACGCTCATGATGTCGCGACGCATTATCACTCGAACCAAAGGAGGCAACGATGAAAAGTGAAGTAACTGTTGGCGACGTGCCTACTTACAAAGTGGACGGTTTCAGTAGGCGAGTCAATCTCCAGGACCTTCACCACGGCATGGTAACAAACATGTCCATCGCTGAAGCCCGCTGCCTAGCAGCTGCGTTGCATCACCCCTTAGTGAATGCCATGGCGATGTCGCTATACGCGTATAACATCAACACCTTCGAGCGGGCGGACGCCTTGTATCGACACTTCAAAGGAAACTGTGCTGAGATGTCGGAGTTGTGTTGGATGGTTGACTCAAAGAATTGGGCCACTGAGATGGCTGGGCCGACAGCCGCCTTGTATCTGGAGCACGCGATTGCCCGCTATGGTGACGAGGCATGGACCAGAGTGGAGGCCAACTGTGGGTGATAGTGAAGAAGGCCTAGCAACGCGACGCGGCGTGCATTTCCTCATCTGTGTGTTTGCTTGTATCGTTGTCATCTGCATAACGATTGCCTACATCGAGACGATCAAGCGGCCTGAAGAGCCGGAGCCCTTGAAGATTTGGGAGAAAAAACGTGGCAATTAGCGAGTGGACCACCTATGGGCAGCAGTTGCATTGTAGTAACGATGCGAACGGTAACTCCAGGCGGCTGTATGTTTTCTACGAGAACAACGGCACGGTGGCCTGGATCTGCAAGGAGAAGAACGATGCGCCTTCGTCACAGGCGGCTGCTTGGAAGCGTATCACTGAGCTGCCCACCATCTGTATCACAGTGCCGGAATGGGATTCCTGGCTTGAGCTACTGATCGAACGGGGTTACAATGCCAAAGCCCCAGCCTGACGTCGACGTAGTCATCGAGATCCCTCGCCTAAATCATTTCCGTTTCGGACATGGTCGGGACGAGGTGCGTAAGCGCAAGAAAACTTTGGACGCCGTCGGGCAGCAGATCTGTAAGACACGGGAATGGCTGCGGCGAGAGCGTAAGTATCTCGCTGACAACTGCAACCACAGCTATGCATCCACTGGCGATGGCGATGGCTCCTCACAAGACTGGTGCCGGGATTGCGGGGCAGAAGGATGAGTCTTAAGTCAAGGGCACAGGTGCTGCAAAAGCTGACGGGCAGCCGGTATCAGGCTTGCCGCCAGGAAATCATTGACCGAGGGCTGACCATCTTGGCTCTCAAGTCCAAGCATCCTGAGATGACGCTTAAGGACTGCGACGCAGCTGTCTGCTTCGAAGAAGATGCTGAACTACAGTCCCGTTGGGGGAGCTTAGACTCATGAGGGAACACTGTAAGGAGTGCGTGCTTAAGCACCTAGGGCAGGCCAGCGTTTTAATGGACGAGGCGCTGCTAGGCTACCCCTTGCACAAGGTGTTAGCTATCGGACACATGGCTGAGGCTGAATCGGAGGCCCTTGCCAAGTGGCCTGCCTTAGCCAACCGGATACGCGATGAGCGGAAGGTATACGAGATGGGCGGGGCGATTGACATCATGGAACTAATTGCGAAAGTTTGGGAGGTGGAGAATGAAGTATTGTGAGTGCGGGTGTGTCATGCCTATGCACACGTCTGCGGGTTGCAACGCATGTAAGTGCGCTGGCTTCGTGGAAGGCCCAACGCCAGTGAAGCATGAGGCCGTCAACCATCCCTCGCACTATACCACTGGTAAGTATGAGGTCATTGATGTCATTGCTGACTGGAAACTAAGCTTCTGTGAAGGCAACGTCGTCAAGTATACCGCCCGTGCCAAGCACAAAGGGAAGGAGTTAGAGGACCTGCAGAAGGCGCGGTTCTACCTGAACTACCGGATCGGTGAACTGGAGGCCGCAGCTGCCGAGAAGCCAGCGTCCACTGGGCCCAAGACGTTCCTCCCTTTCCCTATTGAGCGAGCTGATCGTCCTGATGGTAGTTAAGGAATTTATTGCTGTGCTTCAGACTCTTGATCCGGCCTTGGAGGTTGAACCTGCCTATCTTAATGATTACTGGTCAGGATCGCCTGGCTTATTCATCGACTTCCATCGAAGCATTGAAGAGATAGCTGCCTTGTTCGGTGTTGAGACGGATGTCCTGAAGCGCCCTTGTCCTTCGTCGGGCTGCTTGGCAGCACCAGGGAGAAGTGTGTGTCGAAGACAGGCAGGGAAACACCCTACCATTGGGGTCGTGGCTGGAAGTCACGAAGATTTGGAGTCAAAGCATGATCTCAATTAAACAAGGCGACGCACTACACTATATGCGTTACGTGAAGGCAGGCTCCGTTGACCTGGTGATCGCTGACCCTCCTTACCAGAGTGAGGCTGGACCTTGTAACCGCGTAACATTGACTTCAAAGCTAAGGCCCAGGACGTTAAATTGATGTTGTGGGCATTCGATAAGATCGGTGACATTAGTAGAATCGAATCAGCCCATCACAAGGCTATGAAGGTGATCGAATGACTGAACAACCGAAGAAACCTGGCCCTTGGGTCAAAGCACGGGACTTCAAAGATCCTAGCTTCTGGGGATGTTGTCTCACCCCTAGTGGTATCGGGCTTCTCGTAGCGGTAGGTCTGCTCTATCGGTTCTGCATGTGGGCGTCCGCGTGATCCCAATGGTTCTAGCCTACCTCTCCGGGATACTGACGATTATCCTCTTCTCCTTCTGGCTCGCCAAGACAAAGAAGAAGCGCGAGAAAGGGATCAAGTCAGCCATTGTCGTGCGCATCACTGGACGGGATGGTAACAAGGTCGTTCAAGTCTATGCACGCAAGATCACTGACGATTTTCCAGTCGCATGTGACATCTGTTCACCTCATGGTGATGGTGACCTGTTGAGAGAAGGTAATCAGCCGTGGCTCTGTGCTGAGTGTTTCGATAACTTACCTATGGGTAGGGCTATGAGGGTTGAATGACCGTAGTTAACTGCGCCGGGTGCATGGCACCCTTTGAGATGAGTGTCATGCAGTGTGCTGCCTCCGCTGAGATGTTGGACAAGTGCTCCCTTCATGCGGTGTGCCTTAAGGTCTACTGTCCTACCTGCTGGGAAGCTGACGACGAGGTGGCTGGGGCTGGGATCATGAGGATCATACGGTTGCATGATGAGGCTAAGATGCCCACGTATGCGACGCCGGGGTCGGTGGGGTTGGACCTCTATGTAGTGGAGGCTATCTTCATCGAGGCTGACGAGACTCAGAAACTTTTATGTGGCATCGGCATTGAGCTACCTGACGGCTGTGAAGGGCAGATCAGGCCACGCTCATCGATGTCGGCCATGGGATTAGATATTGCTATAGGAACCATCGACAATGATTATCGTGGGGAGATTAGCGTTGTCGCCCACAATCGGAACGATGGGCCTCTGACTTTTGATGCTGGGCACCGTATAGCTCAGTTAGTAGTGTCTCCAATCATACGGGTTGTCCCTCGATGGGCACCCTCTCTTTCAGAAACAGAACGCGGAGCCGGTGGCTTCGGATCAACAGGACGGTGAACATGACGATTAAAGTAACAGCAACATGCGAGTGGTGCCTTGGCACAAAGAAGACGACCTTGGAGCAGCCTTTGCCTGACGGCTGGGTGCAGGTGGAAGTGGTGAATGTCGAGCTGCTGGCTTCTGGGAAGCGCAAAGGGAATTTCTGCTCGCAGGAGCACGTCGAAGCCTACGAAGCGGCCGCTCCTTTGGCGTTGGAGAAGGCGGGTAAGGACTACGTGGCCAAGTTTTACTCCGCGATGAACGAGGTTCGGCCCGTTGCAGGGGTGGCTGCCAAATGACGTGGATGGAATTAGCTAAGGTGATTAGGAAGGATCGTTCATTAAAGAATGTATCTGATGCGGATCTAAGGTCCCTGGCTTCAGACCTTGAGATGATTCTGAAAGACCGAGCGCGGCGTTGCCCCTGCCCATGCCATAAGGACCACATCGGATGATGCGGACAATCAAGCGCGACGGAGGGTTAGAGTCGTTTGATGCTAACAAGATCCAGCGCGCCCTGCTGCTGGCGTTCAACCAGGTTCGGTCCGGTGACATACCGAACGTGGCTCCACTGGTGAAGGACGTCATGGAGCGGCTGCGCGGGGTGGTATCCGATAAGACCGTTACCGTTTTGGACGTGTCTCGGGCTACCGAAGACGCGCTCATGGCTGCTGGGCACCTTTCGTGCGCTCGTGCCTATATCATCTATCGTCACGATAGAGACCTAGCTAGGGCACGACGCCAGACACCTGATGCTGAGTGTTTGCCTAACTATATTGTGGCGTCAAAGTATGCCCGACACAGGTTGAATTTGGGACGGCGAGAGGTCTGGTCCGAGACAGTCGCACGGGACCGTGCCATGCATTTGGCTAAGTTCCCTGGCTTGGAGAAGGAGATCATCAAGGCGTTTGGCTTCGTGGATCGGAAAGAAGTGCTGCCGTCGATGCGGTCAATGCAGTTCGCTGGTGATGCGGTGTCGGACCACAACGCTCGCATGTATAACTGTTCCTTTACACTCATCGACAGGTGGCGAGCGTTCCAGGAGGCCTTCTACCTTCTGTTGTGTGGCTGCGGGGTAGGCTACTCGGTTCAGTGGAGGCACATCGATCAATTGGGGTCGGTGCTGCGGGTTGACCGGTCTCGGGTTGTTCACCATACTGTTGGCGACACGATCATCGGCTGGGCTGATGCCCTCGGGGCCTTGATCTCATCATTCACGACCAGCGGGACATGGGTCGAGTTCAACTACAGCAACGTGCGGGCTGAAGGTCGCCCATTGCGCACCTCGGGAGGGACCGCGCCAGGGCACCTTGCGCTTCAGGCAGCTCTGGAGGCGATACGCGGGTTGCTGCTGGCAGCCCAGGGTCGACGGATCAGGCCCCTTGAGGGGTCGGACATCATGTGCCTGCTGGCTGAGGCTGTGCTGGCTGGTGGTATCCGGCGCAGCAGCCTTATCGGGCTGTTCGATAGCAACAATGACGAGATGATTTATGCCAAGGCCCGAGGGAACTTTGACCCTTCGCCCTTGGGGCTTAACAGTCACAGACAAATGGTGAATTTGTCAGCTGTGCTGTTGCGTGGTGCAACTCATAGGTCTGTGTTTGATCGCTTGGTCCGGGTTGCCGATGAGAACTACGGGGATCCTGGCTTTATCTTCGTAGAAGATTTGGACCATGGCACGAACCCTTGCTTCATAGGTTCAACACTGCTCCATACCAATGTTGGAATGAAGCGTATCTCTGATCTTGTCAATGCAGGACCTCAACAGGTTACTCAAGTAGATGGCAGTGTGTTGGCAGCTTCAGAGGTCACCTGCAATGGCCGCGATGTGCCCGTCTACACTGTTGAACTCGAAACAGGCCACTCGGTGACTGCTACAGCTTATCATCGGTTCTCAACTTATCGAGGTGCTGTATCTCTCAAGGACCTTGTTATTGGTGACTTGATTGAACTTCAAAATATGGAGGGGTCTTGGGGGATACATGGAACGTATGCTCAAGGATTAACCCTTGGACTCTGGATGGGTGACGGAACTTCACACGGTAATGAAAGTCACATTTGCTTATGGGGTGATGACCAACGTTGGGCTGACTACATTCAGGAGAATGTGAATAGTTGTTTGGAAACTACATATACATGGTATCAGAGCAGTGGGGCTATGCGGCTTGGCTCTAATAAGCTCAACCAATATGTTGGGAATCTCAAAACAGTCGTGCCTGATAGCGTGATGTGTGGTTCACGTGAGATAGTTTGTGGCTTCCTAGAAGGAATGTTTTTCTGTGACTGCTCTATTATGGGGACCGCTGCTAAAGGATATTCGTTGCGTTTGAATCAATCGAATAAGCCTTTGCTGCAGCAAGTGCAGGTATTACTTTCTAACTTTGGTATTCAATCCAAGATATACCTTCGGCGCGATGCAGGGGAGCGCTCGCTGCCAGGCCGCGCAAACTATGAGCTTACCCTGAATAGAAACAACATGATACATTTCGTTAATCGTGTTGGTTTGTTTGGGCCTAAGCGTGAGAAATTTAATGTCTTGGGACCACAGACCGGGCAGCATCACGAGGTTATTTACAGTTTTGTTCGCTCCATTACTCCTGCTGGGCGTGCTGATGTCTACTGTCTTAATCAACCGCTAGATCATAAGCTCGTAGCTAACGGTATGGAAACTTTGAATTGTGGGGAAATCGGGCTAGAGCCGATTTTGTCAGGGCCATGTATCTTCTGTTCACCAGGGTCGCAGGCCAATAAGTTGCTTGGCTTGACTTTGGGGTCGTGCTCGGTTGGCTGCGTGGACGGCCAGCTGCGGGCAACTGGGTTCGCCTTCTGTAATCTGTGCGAGATCAACATGGCTACCGTGCGGTCCGAATCTGATTACATCGATCGCTGCTGGGCAGCGTCGTTCATCGGGACACTACAGGCCTCCTATACATCATTCCCCTACTTAGGGGCGGTTACTGAGGCCATATGCGAGCGTGACGCCCTTTTAGGGTTAGGGATGTGCGGTATCCAGAACAACCGCGCCATGGCGCTTGATGGCCCGATGCTGCGTCGCGGTGCGGCTTACTGCATCTCGGTGAACGAGGACACGGCTTCGTTGATTGGCATCAACGCCGCAGCGAGGGTGACCACTGTGAAGCCAGGAGGCACAGGGCCACTGGTGCTCGGGGTGGTTGGCGCTGGGATACACCGTGGATGGGCACCACGGGCCTTCCGTCGGGTTGTTGCCAATCCAGGGGAGGCAGTGGCAGCGGAGTTCCGGCGCGTCAATCCACACATGGTGGATGTGATGCCTAATGGAGACTGGTCGCTTGTGTTTCCCGTGGAGTTTTCTGGAGCAACGCTGCGAGATGAGACAGCCTTGGGCTTCTGTGAAGATGTGATGCTGGTGTATGACAACTGGGTTAAGCCAGGGACCACGCGGGGATCATTGACGCACAACGTGTCGTGTTCAGTGACCCTGCGGCCTGGTGAGCGCGCGGACGTTTGTTCGTTCATCTGGGAGAACCGAGGGTCCATCGCGGCGATGGCCTTTAGCCCCTATTTGATTGACCAACGGTTCCCTTATGCACCTTGGCAGGCCTGCGTGTCGGCTGAAGATGAGGCCCGTTGGGACAACTTGGTGTCACAGTATCGACCTGTTGATTGGGAGGCCTTCCGGGAAGCCTCGGATGGGACCTTGTTGCGTAACTCGGTGGCTTGTGGCGGTGGCGGTGGGGCATGTGCACTATGATGCCTAGCAACGGGCTGCCTGGCTTGGACAAATGGCTGGAGGATACCGATGGATGTTGATAGCTCTTTATACACATATACTGACCCTATATTTATGGGTAGTAATTGGTTCATCAAGTGTTCGGAAGACGATGGGGCGCGGCTGGTCGTGGCCAGCGGGGCAAAGACGCTTAAGGCTGCCCTGGCTTTGGCACGACGCAGGGTGGTGGATATGCCTCTGACAGTGGGGCGCTTTGGGTCGTATACGACCCGGGCAGCTTTCCCGCCAGCGTTCTCCGGGTTGCGGGGAGCGTGGAGTTTTACGGTTAATATCAATGGGCTGATGCCCGAAACAGGCTGCTATGCAGCCAGGATAGGTAGATAGGATGAGAAGTGTTGACATCGTTAAGGTTGTTGCTCAGATGCATGAGGGCGGACTGGTCTCTGGGGGTGTTATGGACGCCATGCTCCAGGGCTTGATCTTCAAGACCACGAAGGGGACCGGGGAGTATGCCGACGGTATGCTGTTGACACCTTCTGGAAAGGTTTCTTTCTCGCTCTCTGGTCTATCCTTGGTGACCGTGGCTGACGGTTCTGTGAAGGCTGCGGCGGCACCCTTGCCTCAGGCGGCCTCAGCATCGTTTGGGAGCAGCGCCTCGGCTCCGCCGCCGCCGCCAGCGGCCACGCCCGAGTAACGGGCCGCCAGGGGTCAAGCCCTTGTGGCTTGGCCCTGGCTTCTCAGCATCTCACTAGCAGGAGCATAAGTTACCTGGCTTCCTCTTTTCTTGCAGCATGATGTGCAAATCGGACGGATTGAGTCATCGTTTCTGACGAGAAAAGTAGAGGGAGGGGCAACGATTCGGCTCAGGGCCTTGAGGCCAGCCACGGGGCTGTGAGGGGCTGTGAGAGGTAACTGGTGGCGGAGCGTGGTCAGCACGAGGCTGACTTCTTACTGAATTACGGGCCGCCCTATTCCCTTATACAACACCTATTTTAGAGAGAGGGAATTGGAAGGTGGTGACTTAAAGAGAAGTCAGTAAGTAAAGCAGAAAGCCTTGTGAGGTAAGGGGTTATGAGATGGAGGTAGGATTGTTGTAACCGCTGACAAGGCAAGGGCTTAAGTGGTGACAAAAGCTGTCGGAAACCCGACATCTTGCTGCTAAATAAGAACAAAGACAATGCCCGACATCTCCGAAGAGATGTCGGGCATTGCAGGCTGCTTAGCAGCGCTCTATCCGTCGAGCTGCGCTGCGGATAAGGCGTGAGCCGCCTGGCTTGTTGCTGCTCAGCAGCAACACGATACAGAGGATAGTGAGGGTGAACCTCACCCTAGCCTCTTGAGGTAGGCTGCTATGGCCTCCTTGAGGATAGGATTCTCACTCTGCCAGGATCCCTTCCGGCCTCCGTCGAAGACATAGACCATGTCCCAGCCTTGAGTCGCCCGCTGCTTGGCTTCGATCCTGAATGTGGCTCCCGAGGGGAGCACGCCCTGAAAGATGAGCGTGAAGCCAAGCTGCTGGTCACCACGGATGACGCCGTAGTCTACGAGGTCCATCGGTGCACCACCTTTCCTAAGCTACTGTGTGCAGCATGCTGGCTGTCTGTATGGACAGCCTTAGTGCACTTGTAATCCTTGTTCTCTGCGTTGCACATAGGTCCGGAGGTGTCTGGCTTGAGGCTTTCAGGGAGCTGCTTGGCAGCTTCTCTGAATATCTCTTCCAAAATTGATGCTATTCTTATACAAGATTCCTTGACTATGAACCTGCGAACAGGCCAGCGGGCGTCAATCACTGTTGGTGAAAGTGTCGAGCTGCTCGGGAGCAGTTAGCGGGGTGGTATATAGTCGAGGTAAGACAGCATTCTCCATGCTGCTCTGTTGAAGGAGGTATACAGACAGACAAACATAACAATACGACACAAGGTGTCGGTCTTTATCATGTGGACCTTCTCTCAATGCTCCCGAGCAGCTCGCCTTGAACGGGGCAAGGTGTAGGATTCAGGCTGCTCAGCACCGGGTAGAGATTAGAACTTGTGGGTTTCGCAGTAGGCGGCCTTGGGGCCGGTGTAGGCTTCGCAGTGGATAGCTGCGCAGGTGTCGAGGGTATCGGGTGCGAGCTTATCCAGGAGAGCCCTGAATTCGTCCGCATACTTGAAGGCAGTCAGCTTGCTGCCGCACAGCGGCAGGGCGTTGCCCTTGGTGGTTCAGTAGCCTTCAGCGATTGAGAGCTGAGAGAATCAGATCCCTCTCTGCGTCAGTCAGTTTGGCTAGGTCAGGCATGGGTGTCCTTTCATTGGTGCTAAGCAGCCCGCCTTGATCGAGGCAAGGTGTATTGTCAGGCTGCTCAGAGAGGGGTTACTGGAAAAGGGAAATCTGTTGGACAGTTAGAGACATGCCGTAGCTATACTTATTGAACACGTCTACGGCTTGACGTGGCTCTAAGGCTTCGAGAACAGATTGATTAGTAGGGTAATCCCCACTGGCGCTGAGCAGCCTTCTTACGGCTTGATGCTCTATGTAATAGCGTCGATACTCAGGCACGTTGCCGCACGATTCGGCGGCCTTGTGTTGCGCCACAATCCAGGCTGGCTTCTCACTGCGCACCAGCGTAGTGTCAATTACCTGCTTGCCATTGTGACGCTCGACTAAGATTACTAAGAAAGAGACTTGCGAGATACCGAGATACTCTAGCATTTCATGCCGAAGGCCTGGATTACCATTGCAATAGCGCCCTGCGAGTCTCACGACTCTATCGGGCGACATACTATGTTCGCTCATATGGACCTGCTTTCTTTCTGAGCAGCCTGCCTTGATCGGAGCAAGGTGTATGTATCGGGCTGCTTAGCACCATATAAGGGTTACCGGAGTCGAACCGATATACCTAGCGTTGTCTCTTGGCAGTCCCGTGAGGGGCCAAGAGCTAGAGCGCTAGGCTGTCCTGGGAAGCTAATCCAGAGACCCGTTACCCCTAGCGAGCCCGTCGGCTCACCCATACACATTTCTTTCAAAGCGCTTGTATGGCAACGCCTTTGTGGAGTAGAGGCATTTCGCCCCTCCCTTCTTCGTGAGCCGAAAGTCGCTCGGTGATTCATTGGTGCTAAGCAGCCCGCCTTGATCGGAGCAAGGTAAATTAAGGGCTGCCCAGCACCGGGTTAGGGGTTAGTTCGCGGGTGATTCCCGCTTGTCAAGATTCTGTAGGAGGCGAGCCTCCCATTCTTCGTCAGTCTCCTTGAACGCTCTGTCATGCCAAAACACGGACAGTTGCGAGACAACTGTTTCCGCTTCGGCTAGAGCCTTGCGGCTCCTCACAACAATTACGATCATACAAGATCCAATCTTAGTGCTTGGCAGCCCGCCCTTGATCGGGGCGTGTATTGGGTGGATGAGCTGCTTAGCAACCTGCGAGGGTATGAGCCTACGCGGCGCTAAGCAGTTCGGCCTTGTAAGAGCGCGACTGTCAAGCTGCAGGCGGATCTCCAGCGGGTCCACAGCGCTTGATCGCTTGGAATTGCTGGCCCCAACCTCCCCTCTAGTCTTAAGGTGAGGTGCTTGACAGTCGCTTTGATTAGGTAACCCTTTGAGAGCAACCTGCGCTAACTACTGGGTGGGTGGTGGGTGAGGGTTATTGAACGCTAACTCTCGTAGGCGTTACTTGGCTGCCTTCTTTGTCTTCGTCTTCGTCTTCGTCTTCGTCTTCGTCTTCGTCTTGGCGACGGTGGGCTGCTTGACAGACGGTGCCTCCGTCTTGCTCGCGTTGTTAGCCTGGGTGGCCAACTCCGAGATGATCGTTTTGGCGAGAGACACGCACGACTCACGCCAGAACTTTGGTCGGTGGAGACGGATCAATTCCGCGATTTCCGCGTCGCTGGTAACGTTGGCGATCTTAACCTCCATACCCGGATCGGTGAGACTGGCCTTGCCCGAGAAGAGCTGCGCCAGCGTCGCCATTCCGTCGCTTTTCTGCTCCTTGCCCCAGAGCTGGATTGCTTCCGAATTCATGCGCTTGCCTTTGGTGACCGTCTCGCCAGCGGCCTTTTTGGCAGCTCGTTCGGCCTTCTTGTCATTGCGCGTTGTCGCGGCTTTCGTGAACTTGGCGAGCTGTTCGAGAAACCTTTTGCCCGTCAAGCACGACACCCGTTGCTCGGTGCTGAATTTCGCAGCGTTGAATGCCTTGATCCCGTAGTCGGCCTTGACAGCTCGCGCCAACTGCGGCAGGAACTTTTTGGTGTCATAACGAAACCCGGTGGTGTCGATTGTCTCGTCAGGGTGCTTTTCCCCGGTGGTCTGGCGGTAGAGAACCCAGTCAGCGAGCACCCCGCCTTGGTAGTGCTGAGTCAGCTTGTCCAGCACGCCCTTACGGACGCTGAGGAGGATTTTGTTCTCCTCAGTGCTGAGCAGCTCACGCTCCGAACTGGCGTCTGCAACGCGGTCGCGCTGGGCGTCTACGACAGACTGGAAGGCTTCTTTCACGTCAGCGCTATCGCTGGCGTTGATCTTCACCGTTGCGGCGTCGATCTTGGTGGCGATCTCCGTGAGGCTCACGTCGATCTCCTTCACCCGTGAACGAATCTCGACGATCCTAGGCCCGTTCTCAGGCGATTCAATGGCAGGCGACGTTCGCTCGATCTGGCTTTCCAGCTGCGAGTGAACCTCGGCCCTGTTGGCTCCGGTGCCAAACAGCACGTTCGCGGCGAACGTGTAGTCCATTTTACCGGCCTCGCCGCCCCTCATGTTCGAGGTGTGGGCGTTGTCGTTCTTCAGGAGAGCGGCCTCCTCGTGAGTGCAGGTCAACAGCAGAGCTGCGACACCGTTGGGGAAGGCCAGATCGAACGACTCGCTGCCGAGCAGTGCATGGCCGAACATAAACGCCCGCCGCCGGGTGTGACCCCGAACGACAAAGTAGTTCCCCTCGGAATCTTGGTAGATCCAGATTGGGGTCTCCTGACCCATGCTCGACAGCTCGCCCCAGCGGACCGGGGAAAGCTCAATGTAGTCTGACTCCGTGCGCCAGTTGCCCGTGGTCTGGAGAGCGATCAATTCCTCCATAGTCAGGCTGACCATGGTGGGGTTGTAGCTCGCCAAGTCGATCTTACGAACGACTCCGTCAGTCTCGGTGGGCGTTTTGGCGTCGGTGGTCTCGGTGGTGTTGGTGGTTTCACTCATGGTGAGTATGGTCTCCTATGGTGCTGAGCAGCGCTCAGCGGGTTTGAAAGGTATACAAAACACTGGAAACCACCCAGTAGCTAGTGCAGGTCGCTCTCAAAAGACGTTCCTCAGAAGCGCAGCGCGGACGGCTCGACTGTCTCTCATAGGTTTAGGAAACCGGGTCTAAGCGACATGTCGAATGCGAGCGCTGAGCGGTATAAGGTGCCCCGATAAAAGCGAACTGCATATTCCTGTCAATCTCAGGGACGACGCACGCCGCCTCAGCCCCCGTCCCAAGGCCCGTGGTGACGAGCAGCGATTTAGGGGGGTGTTGATAGGTCCGGAGGATTGATACCTCCGTTGGGATTAGGTGGAATTCCATACCCTCATACTTCAACAACGGTTTGCGTTACCGGCCCGGTTTGCGGCTTTCAGGCGCTGCGTTGTGAAGCAAGGTCTGTTGAGCAGAGACGGCGGGGTCCGTTGCGGTCCCTATTACGCCGTCTCAGTCTTTACGCCCCGCTCCCTAGAGTAGGATTCAATCCCCGATTACAGCAAGTCCACCCGGCCTACGACTGACCAGCGCTACAGGGACCTCAAGGAGGAGGCGCTCAACACAAATTGTCAACTCCGTCCGGTGCCAGCGACCGGGTTTGTCCCGCGCGTCGTCGACAGGGAACTTAAAGCACTCCATGGACCAAAGGCCCGGGATTGGGCCTCCGGGGCGGAAGTTCAATGGTGCCAGTGCTTTAGGTGCAGCTGCCGGACACCTACCTACTGGGCGAGGTGTAGAGATTGACCTTCAACGTCAGTCAAGTGACGTTGAAGGTCACTCCGCCCTGTAGCCCGCCCGGTTGTGGGCCTAGAGGAGGCGACATAAGTCTAACACTGACACTTTAGGTCACTCCGCCCTGTAGCCCGCCTGGTTGTGGGCCTGGAGCCCGGAGGCCCCACACCGGGCCTCTAGGCCGGGAGGCCCGCACCCAAAGGGGTTAGGTCCCAGCGGGGAGGCCCTGAGAGGCCCTGAGAGCCTCACCACGGGCCTCGCCCCGCAGGTGGGGTGGATCCCCGCTCGGAGGCCCAATCGTTGAAGGCCCTGTAGCCCGCCCAGTTGTGGGCCTGTAGCCCGCTCCAAACCCCCACAGAACCCACACAGTCGCCGATTGACGTAGAACCTACACAGCTGCTGGCTGTGTAGGTTCTGTGCTAGTCTAGGTATGGATCCTGGTCTGTGTGCGGTCTGGTAGGGTTTGGGGCGGATAGTAAATTGGTCGTTCCAGAATTCAGGCTGCGGTATCCTGTTGCAGGTCGCTGGTGTGGGTGGGTCAAAATGGCCCAACCTACCGGACCCTATTGGTGTGGTGCTGGGGTATGGGGGCCTGTGTGAAATTGCCGGTAATTAAGCCAGGCAACTTCTGTGCTGTGCTGTGCTGAGTCTGCAGTAATTAAGCCAGGCAACTTCTGTGCTGTGCTGAGTCTGCAGTAATTAAGCCAGGCAACTTCTGTGCTGTGCTGTGCTGTGCTGTGCTGTGCTGTGCTGTGCTGTGCTGTGCTGTGCTGTGCTGAGTTTGCAGTAATTAAGCCAGGCAACTTCTGTGCTGAGTCTGCAGGGAGCTTAGGGGCTAGATACTTCTGAGCATCAAGCCAGGTTAGACTATTGACGCCCTATCCTGGCTTGATGCAAGAATAAATGTGCAACATCATAAGGTCCTTGGCTTAAAATGTTTTCCCTTACCTGGGTGGGTTAAAGTGCAGCATGATGACAGAATGTGGGTGTAATATTTTATCATTTTGGACCGAATATTTTTTGGGAATGGGCCGTATAATCAAGTAGAGGCTGTGTAAACGACAAAACTTCTCGACGGGATCCCGACATCAAATGGCTGAAAACATCAAGCGTGTGCCATATCCTGAGCATCCTCAAAGGTGTCAAGGCATCGGGCGAGGCGAACAGTGCATGATGTTTGCGCTGCCTGACGTAACCAATTGCGCACTCCATGGTGGTGGGAACCAGGTAAGGTCCCTGGAAAAAGCTTCTTTGAAGAACTATCAGCTTACCAACTTCCGGGCTCGCTTGGAGCGCCACAGTGGCAGCAGTAACATCAAGAGTCTGCGCGACGAAATCGGCATCCTCCGGATGATGTTGGAAACCCGTCTGGAGAAGTGCCAAGACGATATGGACCTGATGCTGCAGTCGGGACCGATCGCTGACCTGGTGCTGAAGATCGACAAGTTGGTAACGTCCTGTCACAAGCTGGAAGGCTCGATGGGCGAGCTGCTGGATAAGACAGCCATCATTCAATTCGCAAACGTCGTTACGGCGCTCATCGCTGAGGAGGTCACAGATCCCGCAGCTATGAATAGGATTGCTGACAAGATCATCGAGGCCATGAATGCGTAACGCCAAGCCAAGGAGCTAGCTGCTTATGAGAAATGCCAAGCTGGTCACGGCCGTAGGGGCCACAAGTCTTTTGGAGCTGCTAGGGGTTGATGAAAAGATGCGTGGCGGAACCTTCGTCATCCTTCAGGCCCAGGGCGGGGCGGTCAACGTCGGGAACAAGACCGCACAGCCCTACGTTCTGGCTGTAGACCAAACGCTCCAAGTCGAGGGTGTGGGCCTGAAGGACACCTACATCGTAGGCACGGCGGCCGTTCTGGTTGTATGAGGGTCTACAGTGTTCCCGTTCCAACGTCGCCTACAAGTCTCGCCGTGCTGCTCGGCAGCCTCCCAAGGCACACTAAGACTGTGGGCATCCAGGCTCCGAGTGCGAACGTCGACACTGTTTTCTTTGGTGACCATAAAGGGCAGCCTCTTGAACTCAGGCCGGAAGCCAGCGGCTCACTGCCTGTTGCAACATTTAAGGAAGTTTTTATTGTTGGCAGCAGTGGGGACAAACTAAGTGTTGTCCTCTTTGACAGCTGATGGTTTCATCCACAACTTCGGCGATAACAAGGTCGCTTTGCTACCATTCATTCTCGAGCCCTCTGGAGCCATCGAAACCTTTAACGTCATCACTCTCGACCTTTCTGATGTCAAGACACTTGCAGGGGAAACTGTAACTCACGGTGGCTAATAAGCAACACAACATCCTCGACGGTGCGGATATGCACATTATCCATGCCTACACGTATGCCGACGCTACCGCCCGCACGAGCGCCGGTGGCTTCGTGGCCGGAGATGTTGGTAAGGTTGCCAAGCAAACAGATAATAATAGCTACTGGATACTCCAAACAACCGCTCCCGTTTGGTCACAGCTTAATGGTGACGATCACGGTGCGCTCACTGGATTATTGGATGATGACCACACCCAATACCTCCGGCTCCTCGGCCGCGCTGGTGGGCAGACAGCCTACGGTGGCACCCTAGCCACTCAAACTCTTCGCCTGGCAGGTAATCCCATCGACAAGGGCCGCGTCTACATTGATGCTCCCCTAGAGATCACGGATGTCCTGTCTGCTGACACTACAGCGCTCCGTTACCGGCCTACCTTCACAGCTACGGCTGCTTACATTGGTGGCTTCGCGATCACTGAACCTGATGTTACTATTGATCCTGGGGCTGGGATCTTCATCCCAACCTCCTTAGGTGACCGTGCGATCTATAGGGTCAACACTACGCTCAGATTCGCTGCTTACACCTACGCGAATCTTGCCACGCGGATCGTTAATGTTGGGAACTTCAATCTTCTCAACGCGTTAGTCTTCAACGTTGGCATTGTCCATGAACGGGCGACATCAGGCACAAGTTCCGCTTCAATTACAGGCATGAACTTCTCCCCACAGACTAGAGCCAGCGCCAATGGAGCTATCTGCACTAAAATAGCCCAGAGAGCCGTGATCTTTGCGCCTACCTTCAGCACTGTCAATGGTGCTACCGCTAACTTAGGTCCCCTAACGGGTATCCTGGGCAGTAACCCAGCAGCCGGATTCCTACAGCCTTCAAGTGGCGTTGAGACGATGATTAGCTATGTGCTAGTCGATATGCTGAACATCACTTTCGGCGGCAACGTCACTAAGGCTGCAGTGCGTTCAGCACAAGCAGCTGCAACAAATGCTTTTTTCCTTCTGCAAACAGGCGCGGCACAATCCCGTTTTGTTGGTCAGGTCCAACATCGCAGTAATACTTTAGGGTCCAAGTGGGGAACGGCAGACGATTTCGGCATCAGGTTCAACGGCTCTGAGGCTGAGTTTGAGTGGTCGGGCGGTGATAGTCTGCTCCTAGACAACATCCCAGCTTTTAACTATTGGCGACTACGGCCTGCCGCCGCTCAAGGATTGATGTTTGAGATTGACAAAATTAGTTTTGGCGATGTCGCTCCACTCTTGACGAGGAACTGGACCCATGCTGTTTGGCTGAAAGATAGGGCCACTAATTTTGCTGGCGAGTGGACTGATGATCTCATTCAGGCTACAGGTCCAGTTTCTTTAGGTCATGCTATGACGGTCCTAGCAGCTTCATGTATTCGCGAGCCTCAAATCACACGCAACGCGTTTGCTCTGCCAGTAGCTTGCACTCTTTGGGTCGACACAGCCCCAACTGAGGGTGACGAAAACTTTGGCATCTACGCTCCGACCAACCGCCACATCCTCAATGGCTACCAACGACGTGGCGCAAGTTACGCGGGTTACAATTGATTAGCCTAGACAGCACTAACTTCCTAGAAGCTCTCATGGCTGGCGCTGCTGCCACAACTGAGCCTAGTTTTTACGTTAGCTATGGTGTCACAGATGCCCGGAAAGATTTTGACAGCATTGCTAACAATAGTGGCAGCCTGAATGGTGCAACGCCAGTAACTTTAGTTGCAGCCCCGAGTGGTGGTAACATACGTCACGATGTTCGAGACTTAACGATCTTCAACCTAGACACTCAAGCCAACATGATTACCATCAGAGTAGATACAGGGGCAAAGTTCAACATTTGGAAGGGCCTAGTTCCAAGCGGCGGCTCAGTCACTCTGAATGCCACTAGCATTATCGTCTATGACGCCAACGGCATCCAGACGACTAGCCCAGATGCTGTTCTCAGCACTTTTGAAGATGCCAAGTTAGTTTGGACAAGTATCACCACTGTAACACTAGGCACAATCGGAAATGACTCAGTCGTCTCCGATTCTCTCAGGAAGAATCTGATTAGATGGAATGGAGCATTATCGGCAGTAATCACTACTGCTGGGGTCGGTGGCCTCGACACAGGTTCTGAGGCCGCAGACACATGGTATGCCACGCATATCATTGGAGACATGTCAGGTGTCAATGCTCCTGTAGCCCTATTATCTTTAAGCGCCACAGCACCTACCCTCCCAGCAGGATATGACATCTTCCGTAGGGTAGGGTGGGTTAGAAATGACTCTAGCAGCGATCTTCTCAAGTTCTTTCAGTGTGGGTCTGGAAGATCTCGTCGCTACTATTATGACGAGACTCGCGTCACTACTGAGGTGCTCGGCACCGCGTCGGCCACAGCCTTTACAAGCGTTGACTGTTCGAGTTTCATTCCTCCAACCAGTCAATGCGGACGTTTCTATGTCAGCTTTGAAGTTGGAACTTCTGGTGCTGACGGTGACGCTGCTGAAATCCGTCCTGACGGTAGCAGTGTAACAAACCCAACGAGCCAGTTCCGTCCAAGCAACGCTGTCTCGACAGTAAAACAAACTTGGGCTCCTGTTGATCTTATCACAGATGTTAATCAAAGCATCGAGTATGCTGTCAGCCAAGGTGGTGCTAGCCAAAACCAGCTTACACTCTCCGTTATTGGATGGGAAGATAGTCTTTAATGACGATTGCACTCACAATACCTTATCAATATGATCCAGGTCAAGGTCAGGCCGTTGAAGCCAATGGTGAGATTAAAGTCATCGAGTTCACGCCCTATATTCTTGAGAAGAGGATGCGTGTCGTCTGCCAGTATGGCAATACGGTCAATGCTAACTGGATTGCAAGCCAGGCCAATACTGTCGACATCTGGGTAATGAACAAAGCAGAAATTGTGCACCCTGACGATCCAGCACAGAGTATTCCAGCAGATCCTCAATATGATCTTATGATGGCTACTGCTAAGCTGACCGCTGCAGAGATTACCGCTCTTGCCGCCGAAACTCCTGTCCCAGACGTCTATACCTATGGACTCGTAAGCAAAGGAATGTATGAATGGTTAGTGAACGAAAATCATTTCCAAGGGATCGCCAACGCGTGACTGATCCAAGCCACATGGCTCTTGATGCCACTACCTTTAATGCTGTGGTCAAGATCATGAGTAAGCAGCCATGGGACGAGGTGAACGTCATCATGCAGGGCCTGCTCTCAGCCCAGCCAGTCTCCTTGGAGGCTAAGCAGAATGCAGTATAGGGCTCTAGCACAGTGGCAACGAGAAGCTCTTTGGAAGGCAAATATCATCAATGGTTGAGGCCCTACAAGCTGGCGCGGTCGCGCTCCGAAGTTCTTTTTCACCGCGAGCTGCAACGAGCATGATTTCAATTACACGGTGGGCGGGTCGAAAAACGATCGCCGCTGGTATGACCATGGCTTCTATAGAGCTATGCTCAAGGATACCTATCGTCTTGTTTGGTGGCAGCGTCCCTGGGCTAGATTCCTTGCCTGGCGAATGTATCAGCTTGTGCGTTGGCTTGGGAAGAAACATTTTCAACATCGTGACAAACCTCTAACAACTTACGCTCAAATCATTGAAAGTTAATCAAGGCACCCAGTAATTTGACTCACGCACTCCTAGAGCTGCTTAAGCAGCGGATCAGTTCCAACTTAAAGAGGAAGACTATCACGTCGACCTCCATTTGGGCTGAGACGTATCGTGTTATGGGCCAACCCTTCCCAGGGCTGCTCAGTCACGATTTCCACCCATGGACTAAGGCCATGCGGGACTGCGAGTGCGAGATGATGTGCGGCCAGAAAGCTGCGCAGGTTGGATACACCGAGGTCGCGCTCGACAAGAGCTTCAAGGCTATTGACATCGACGGCGTTAGCGTGCTGTATGTCCTTCCTGCTAGTAACCCAGACGCTTCGGTCTTTAGCGCATCCCGCTTTGATCCTGCTCTGGAGATGTCAAAGCACCTTCGCGACCTTTTCAGCGACGTCAAGAACGTGGGCCACAAGCGAGCGGGCAATGCGAACCTGTATATCCGTGGCTCGCGTAGTCGCTCACAACTTAAGAGTGTCCCGGTCGGCCTAATCATCCTGGATGAGATTGACGAGTTCCGTCAAGAGAACATCCCGATGATCTTCCAGCGTATGGCTGGGCAGATGGACAAGCAGTCCTTCCTTCTCAGCACCCCCACCATCGACCACAAGGGTATCAACACATATTTCCGTCGGTCAACACAAGATCATTTCTTCTTTGTCTGTCCGCACTGCAGCCGACTGACGGAGTTGACGTTCCCGGAGTGCTTAGAAGTCACAGGCGAGAATTGGACCGACCCAGCCGTTGAAGGTTCCTTCCTTAAGTGCAAGGAGTGCAAGCACAAACTGGACCATGACGGTAAGAAGGACTGGCTCAGTCTCAAAGGTCGTAAGCCTGCACGGTGGGTGCCTACCTACACAGATCGCACGACCCATGGGTTCCATGTCAACCAGCTTTACTCTCCAACCGTCAAGCCGAGTGAGCTTGCTGTGGCATGGCTCAAAGCTCAGACCAACCCGACTGACGAGCAGGAGTTTTACAACAGTAGCCTGGGCACCACGCACGTCGTTAAAGGTGCACGGGTCACTGACAGCGACATTGTTGAGTGCACCGCTAGTCACAAGAAGGTGGAGACTAGCCCAGCCCATAGCCTAGTAACTTTGGGTATTGATGTCGGGAAGTGGCTGCACTATGAAGTCACTCAATGGTTCACCGATGGGCACAGCAACAGCGCCGATGTGAACCTGCGCGCGGTTGCAAAGGTCCTGAAAGAAGATAAGGTTCTTCATTTCGAAGAACTTGACGACATCATGAGAAACTTTGGCGTGAACTTCTGTGTTATCGACGCAAACCCCGAGCGGCGTAAGGCCCTGGAGTTTGCACAGCGGTTCTACGGGTTCGTCCGCCTCTGTTTCTACGCCACGGGCATTACTTCCAAGCAGATCAACATCCATGTCGACGAAGAGCATACTGTCAGCGTTGATCGGACATCTTGGATTGATCTGAGCCTTGGCCGCTTCAAACGTAAGAAGATCCTGCTCCCTGTGGACGTGTCCTTGGAATACAGGAGACATATCAAGGCGCTGGTGAGAGTATACAAGAAGGATGCTCTGGGTAATCCGGTTGGACGCTACGAGAAAGGCAATGAGGAAGACCACTTTGCTCATGCCAGGACCTATAGTGAGATTGCCTTGCAGCTAGCAGCCTCGAATCAACAAGCCTATAACATCACGGGTGTTCTCTAATGTCCCACGCCATTGGATCCATCCCGAGTGCTCGCATCGACCGCATTCAGCACCCTCATTTCACCCAAGCCTTCCCGAATTGGCAGAAATTCCGGTCGGTATTCGAGGGTGGGCAGCAGTTTATCGAGCAATACACGGTAAAGTTCAGCTCTCGCGAGACTGATCCCGACTTTACTGCTCGGAAGAAGATTTCTTACGCCCCAGCGCACGCAAAAGCCGCCGTTATTGACATTCGGAACGCTATTTTCCAACGGATGGCGGATATTGTCCGTAAAAGTGGCCCTGTTAGCTACCAAAACGCCATTAAGGGGCTCGATAGAGGCGTTGACCTTCGTGGAAGCTCAATGGATGCGTTCATTGGGCGGTCGGTGTTGGGAGAACTGCTTGTTTTGGGCCGTGTTGGCATCTATGTAGACAAACCAAGCCTCACTGTCGGCTCTACGCTGCTTGCCACCAACGCAACCAATCCTTACCTGTATACATATCAGGCTGAGGACATCAAATCATGGCATTTTAATGAGCTAAACATGCTCGATACGGTGCTTTTGGAGGACCATTTCTTCGGGAAAGACAACGAAACCGGCCTCGTGAACAGCGAACAAACCCGTTTTAGGCTCATGAATCTACACCCGGATGGCGTGCTAGTGCGGTTTTATGCCTTTACCGGAGACAAACAGAAGGATCTCCAGGGTCCGCAAGAGCTGCAGGAGGAAACTGTTCTCCTCAATCTGCGACGTATCCCGTTTGTCATGCTCGAACTGAATCATTCACTACTACAGGATGTCGCTGACTACCAGATCGCACTCCTGAACCTGGCGAGTAGTGACATGAACTACTCGATGAAGTCGAACTTCCCATTCTACACCGAGCAGCAAAGCCCTCATAGCGTTCTGCCTCACACGCGGCATGGTGGCACGGAAGGCACGGCCACTGAGGCTCAGCAGGCAAAGAGCAAGTCGATTAACCTTGGCGCAGGTGGCGCTGCTCAGGGACGAGGCTACATGAAGGGCCTGGAGCGCCCTGGGTTCATTCACCCTTCCAGTGAGCCTCTCATGGCGAGCATGGAGAAGCAACAACGGCTCATCGAAGAGATCCGACAGCTAGTCAATCTAGCTTTGAGTAACGTCAAGCCAGGTCGGGCATCCGCTGAGTCAAAGCAGATCGACAATCAGGGTCTTGAAGCTGGCCTGTCGTATATCGGCTTGGAGCTTCAACACGCCGAGCGAGAGATCGCGAAGATTTGGTCAGGCTACGAGCGAGCATCGGAGGTCGCGCTGGTCAGCTACCCTGACAACTACCAGCTGCGGACCGATGAAGACCGTCGTCGCGAGGCCAAGGAACTTGAGGAGCTAAAGAAGGGCACCCCAAGCAAGACATACAAGAAGATCATCTCGCAGGAGATTGCTCGCGTCACAGTCGGGCACAAGATTACAAACGAAGAGATGGAGAAGATCAACAAAGAGATTGAACAGGCTGTCGTCGTGGACACAGATCCATTGACCATCCGGTCGGACCATGAAGCAGGCTTTGTTAGCACAGCAACTGCTAGTGAGATTCGTGGCTATCCCAAGGGTGAAGCGAAACAGGCCGCTGTCGATCATGCCAAGCGCCTGGCCACCATCGCTGCCGCGCAGTCGAAAGGCTCAGCGGAAGGAAGGTTCGGCGCTCGTGGCATTGTTGATGCAGGCGAGACGGATGATGGCAAGATTGAAAAAGGTGAGTCGCGAAACACCGACGGCGACGAGACAACCGCTGACAAAACACGCGGAGAGGGTCAGTAATGCCTAATTACATGACCATCATTGAAGCCAATGCTTACTTCAATGACCGTCTCAATGTTCGGCCTTGGGATTGCGCGACACCTGACGAGCAGCGTCGTGCGCTCGCCATGGCGACGGAGATCATTGACAGGCTGAACTATATTGGCTGTAAAGCCGACGAAGCGCAAGAGCAACAGTTCCCGCGAGGGACGGACACTGTTGCTCCTGCTGACGTGCAGAAGGCAAGTGCAGAGATTGCTCTGGCGCTGCTTGACGGGGTGGAACCCGAGATGGAATTTGAAAACCTTTCTCTGCGGTCTCAAGGATATGGGTCAGTGCGATCCAGCTTCGATAAGTCCATACCAGCTCCGAACATCGTCGGGGGTGTTCCGAGTATTACGGCGTGGAGGTATCTTGCACCTTACTTGAGAGCGCCTAACACCTTTGACATCTTTAGGACAAGCTAATGCCTGACTCTGACGATGCCTTGGAAGCAGTTCCCGTGCCCAAACCAACTACAATCGACAGAACGACACTTGTCCCCATTTCGATTGCAGTGAGCGTAATCGTTTGCTTCCTGGCAGCTTGGGGCTGGTTGGACACTCGATTCACCGCGATTGGTGACAAGATCGACGCTCAGACCAAAACCTACAACGAGCGGTTCCAACATGCTGAGCGTCGACTTGAGCGTGTCGAGGCGAAGACTGAAGGCAGCTGGACTATTGTTGACGAAACGCTGTGGGTCAGCGAGTTCCGGAGGATGAACCCCACAATGAATATCCCAGAAGCTAAGAGGCGGTAATGGAAGGCGAGACCTGGTTAGCAATCGCTATCGCAGTTACCGGAGCCATTGGTTCCGGCATCAAGATATTCTTCGATTGGCGCAAGGCCCGCGATCTTCAAAACGTTGCGGACCATGCTGCCGATAGAGAGCATGAACTTGAGATGGCAAAGCTCCAGGCTGAAGCTACCCAGAAGCTTTCAGAGACAGCGCTACGTGCGTCGATCGTCGGCATCGAACGGCACAAGAAAACAATGACTCCGGATCAGCAAAAGCTGTTGACGTTGGCGATCCAAGACGCGGCTATCGAGGAGTCGTGTGAGGGACACCTTTCGGAACATGTATTGAAGATCACCGAGCGGAAGGGGACTAAATTCTATTCTCCTGAAGCTATTAAGAAGGCTCTCGAAGAGTCTTCAGACTCCAATATCCCAACCAACCCGGATGACGGGGAGACAGAATGAACATCGGACATAACCAACTTTTTTACACCCTCATGGCAAACGCCCGAGAAACCTTCTTCGAAGGTGAAGGCGATGGCGGCGCAAGCACAGGCACTCAGACACCGCCGCCGCCGCCGCCTCCTGCTGCTGGAGCCCCTCCTGCTGGCGACCCGCCTCCTGCTCCCGCTGCTGGCACTCCGCCTCCTACTCCTCCCACTGAGACGTTCACGCAAGAGCAAGTAAACGAGATGATGGCGAAGGACCGTCGCAAGCATCAGGATCAGACCAAGAAGGCTATGGCCGAGGTCGATGCCCTTCGGTCGAAGGCGCGACTCACCACAGAGGAGCGCGACGACCTCGACAAACGAATGCAGGCCCTTCAGGACCAGCTTCTCACGAAAGAGGAACTGGCCAAGAAGGAAGAGGCCCGCCTCAAGAAGGAACACGAAAACAAACTCAAGGAGGTTTCTTCCGAGAGAGATTCTTGGAAGAACCGCTACACCGATTCCGCCATCGTGCGGTCTATTAGCGATGCTGCTGAGAAGCATGACGCTTTTCGCTCGCAACAAATTGTTGCGCTATTGCAGTCAAAGACTCGGCTTGCCGAGGTGCGCAATGAAGAAGGCAATCCAACTGGATCATTCAAGCCGGAAGTCCGGTTCGACACGGTCGACAAGGAAGGCAAGCCAGTCACTCTTACGCTGACTCCTGATGAGGCAGTGAAGAACATGCGCGAAATGGACGACTACCTGAACCTGTTTAAGGGAGAGGGCGTCGGCGGTCTGGGACAGAACAACCAGCCCGGCGGCAAGAAACTCGATGCGAAATCTCTTGCCCAAGACCCGGCGGCCTACCGTAAGGCTCGTCGGGAAGGCAAGCTCAACTTTTAAGGACAACATGAATACCAACTTGCTTCGTTTCATTCTGGCTGCTGCGCAGCCTACCTCGTTCGTCAATGACCTTGACGCCTTCGTTCCCGAAGTGTGGGCGCAAGAATCGTTGATGATCCTTGAAGCCAACATGGTGGCTGCCAATTTGGTCCACCGTGACTTCGAGAACCTCGTCGCCAACTTCGGCGACACCGTGAACACCCGCCTCCCGGCGGAGTTCAAGATGGCTCGCAAGACGGACGCCGACAACGTCGACATCCAGGACGCGACGGCTCTCAACGTGCCGGTTCTGCTGAACCAGCACATCCACGCTTCGTTCGTCATCAAGGACGGCGAAGAGTCCAAGGGCTTCCCGGTCCTCCGAGAGACCTACCTGGAGCCCGCGATGCTGGCTCTGGCGCAGGGTATTGATGAGATCGTGCTCGGCCAGGTCTACCAGTTCCTGACCCTCGACGACGGCACGCCGAACGTCGTTGGTCAGCTCGGAGTCGGTGCCACGAAGCAGACGGTCATCGCTGCTCGTGAGAAGATGAATGACAACCGCGTCCCACAAGCGGGCCGGAACATCATCCTCACCACTTCGACCGAAGCCGATCTCCTGGCTGTCGACCTGTTCGTCGGAGCCAACCAGGTTGGCGACGATGGCACGGCGCTCCGCGAGGCCAGCCTTGGCAAGAAGTTCGGTCTCCAGACCTGGATGTCCCAGAACACTCCCGGTCCGGTCGGTGCCGAGGTCGACGCGATTGGCGCAATCAACTTGGCAGCGGGCTACCCGGCTGGCACGACGGTTCTCGTCGTCGACGGTTTGGTGGCAGCTGTGGCTGCCGGCGCGTGGCTGACGGTCGCGGGCGACGACACTCCCCAGCGGATTGTCACGTCGGCTGGCGGCGGCACGCCCATCGGCCTCACGATCTTCCCCGGACTGGTGAACGCTGTCGCTGACGACGCGGTCATCACGATCTTCAAGGAAGCTTTGATCGACAACGGTCCCGGTTATGGTCTTGGCTACGCCAAGGAGTTGACCATCGACGATCTGGCAGTTGCCCCGCGCATCGGACAGCTCGCCACCTTCGGTGCGGGCGCTGGCGTGAAGGCAAACTTCTCGTCGATTCTGTCTCCGAACGCGCCTTCGCTGACGGCGCTGTCGGTCAACCGGCCTCTCGCTGCGGCTCAGGCCGATGACGCGGTGGTCGGTCTCGGTCCGGACGGCAACTACAACTTCGCGTTCCACAAGAACGCGTTGGCGTTGGTCACCCGTCCTCTCGCTGCCCCGCAGGCTGGCACGGGCGCTCTGTCGTTCGTCGCCAACTTCAACGGGCTGTCCATGCGCGTCACCATCACCTACGATGGCAACTCGCAGGGTCACCTCGTCACCGCTGACATGCTCTGCGGCGTCAAGGTTCTCGACCGTCGCCTCGGCTGCGTTGTTCTCGGTTAGCTGATCGCCGGGGCGGGTCTAGGCTCGCCCCGGCATCCCAAAGGGTGCCATGGGTAGACTGCTAAAGAACCATCGGCAGATCATGTATCAGTTGCGCCGCAACTGGGGCATGGAGGTGTTCGTCTATCGCCCTACTAGGGTGCAGGACATCCTCACTGGCAGGGTCACTAGCGGTTTTAAGATCCATACCATCCCTCATGCCCCTGTTCTTCCAGCGACTGAAACGCGAGCGTTTGTCTATGACCTCGCTTACATCGCTGCCAGTAAGAACTTCACAGAAGGAGGCTATTTCGATAAAAAGCAGCGTTGGATCATTCTGGATGGGCGAGAGTTGAAGAAGGGATTTGTGCCCGACCTCAACGATTTCGTCGTGTTCGAGACACGGCAGTATGAAATCAAAGTTATCCAGCATATCGAAGAGCTTGCGGCTTATCGTCTCACCGTTGTGGCTATCCGCAACCAAGAAAAAGTCAGGTGGCTGACAGCTAAGAATTCAATTGGCTTCTCAGCAGCTGCTACCGGGACACTATGAGTTCAAACAAGAATTGGCCTCGTTGGTCGTTTGCGTCCGTCAGCAAACATTTCGACGATCGCCGAGAGACTCTGCCTCTTTTCATCGAGGGGCAGCACAGAGACACGTCAGCACTGAGTGACTACTTAGAGCTGCGGATGGACGGACCTACCTTACGTGAGGTTAGTAAGGGCTGTTGGATACTGCGTATTGAAGTTAACATCCTCCTGACGTCGACGTTCGACGAGGAGGACTATCACAAGATCCATCGGAACGCGGGCATTGTCCAGGCTGCTTTTACCGCTATTCCAGTTCTCAAATACGGCGATGGTCTAGACGACGATCAAAGTTTTGTTGGCTGCTATAAGTTGAAGCAGAATTCGTCCACACGTGATTTCCTTGAGCTTAATCACTTTGGCCGGATCGGCATAGATGTTCCTCTCGTTCAAGCAACAGTCGAAGGGCATTATGAGATGACCCTCAACATCAACACGTAAGGAAACCAATGAATCCGCTGAATTTTCTTCTTGGGGAGATCCAGGAGACCTCCTTCATTGTCATCGACCTGAAGGATGTGACTTTGAAGCTTCGCGATGGGACGACTCCCACCGCAAACGAACTCGAAATCAAGATTGGTGAAGGGAACCTCACTTACAGTGAGAGCCGCAACATCGAATACATCTTGGATCGTGGCCGTCTGGACGAAGTTCGCGAAGGCGACGAAGTCCCGATGGACATTTCCTTCGAGTTCGTCTGGGAGTTCATCAAGGGTGACACCAGTTCGGCGGGCGCTCCGCCCTCGATCGAGGACGCTTTCAAGAATGTCGGTAACGCTGCGTCGTGGATTTCCACGGACGCTGACGCCTGCCGTCCGTTCGCGCTCGACATCATTCTGGAACACGTCCCGAGCTGCGGAGCAGCAGGCGGTGTGGATCAGGAGATCACGACTCTTCCCGATTTCCGTTACGAGAGCCTGGACCACGATCTTCGTGCCGGACAGGTCTCTGTGACTGGTCGCTGCAACGCAGTCGAGGCCAGCATCGTTCGCTCCGCACAGCCCAGCGTCTAGTAGGCATTTTCGATCGGGCTCCTTTGGGAGCCCGGTCTATCTCTCTGAAAGGTATTCATGAAGATCCACGGTAAGAAGCTTTCCGGTCCCAACATCGAGGTTATCGCTATTCCTCGACAGTCCGGAGACATTATTTTCAAAGCGCAAGCGGTCCTTGACTACAAGGACTTCGACAGCCTCAACCCTGTCCCGAAGCCACCTCAAATTATGCGGCCTGGAGGCATCACATCCTTCGACGTTGAGGACAAGGACTATAAGACGAAACTCCGCACGTGGTCGCTCAGTAAGACCGACTACATGGTGTTGAAATCCCTGTCGGCCACCCCTGGCCTCGAATGGGAAGACGTCAACATGAGCGAGCCCGAGACGTGGGTGAACTACCGCCAAGAGATGCAGGATTCCGGCCTCTCACCGGCTGAGGTGTCGCGCATCGTTGACGGCGTCGCCTCCGCGTGCGGCCTCAACCAAGAGAAAATCGATGAAGCTACAAAACGTTTTTTAGCTTTGGAGGCGGCTCAAGCCGTCGACGAATCCTCCCCCGAGGCCGAACTCAGCTCTACACCACCTGGAGAGCTTGCGAACGCTTAGACATCCGGCCGAATGGTGTCGAGAAGACTTGGGAAGAAAACAGTGTCATGGCGCAAGCTGAGATCATTGCATACCAACAAGTTCGAGACCACGAAGAACAAGAAGAACGCAACACCCTCTACAAGTTCCTAGGAGCGAAACCTTTCTGATGGCAAGAGCAGTTCCAGTCCGGATCGTCGGACTTAGAGCATTCCGAGAGAGACTGCGGAACCTGGCAAACTCCAGGGCCGTTAGTGAGAATCTCCATGCTCGGCTGACTAACGCTTGGAACGCATCGGTTGAAGCTTTCGTTCGAGCAGCTATCGTAAGGGTCAAAGTCGATACTGGGATGTCCGCTGCCTCGTTCCTACCACTGGCTACGGCCAGTGGTAGGTCGCGAGCGTTGCAAGCTATCGAAGACCACATCTCAACAAACCAGAAACGTGGGCGTGCACGCGGGCTCTTTAGGCATCCGGATGGGATGAAGGACCCAAAGAAGTTTCGTAGTAGATTTGCAGGAGAGCGAGATGGTAAGAGAGCTTTTCGCCTGAACTATGGAACGCCGTCTCGTCCGGTTTTTGCGTTTACTTTTCAGACGGTTGTTTTTCAACTGTCATTCCATGAGTCTATGCAACAGGCTTTACTACATGGTGAACTAGCCTTTATCGAGAGGGTGACATCCGCCTTCCGTAGGGCTGGTCGCTTCACGGTCAATGAGTATCTAACAGGTAGACGTGTCAGGCGAATTGTCGCGGGGCAGGACGAACTCGTCCTCTTTGGTAGGGGTATCTAGTGGCAGATATTAACCTAACTGGTGACGCGAATCCTCTTATCAAAGCGCTAGAGGCTGCCGGGCAGGCATTCCTCAAGTTTGATAAGACAACGAATCAGATTGCCAAGAACCAAGCAAGGTTCGATAGGCAAGCTGCTGACATTACTCTGGCCCTTGGTCGATTGGCTGGAGGGTATGAACTAGCTGCAATCAGGGCGGATCGTCTTGCTACGTCGATTGACAAGATCAATAAGCGAGCTGCTGGTGGAGCGGGCTTCAAGGCCATTGTTAAGGGATCCGGAGAAGCAGCTGCCTCTATCATCCTTCTTGAAACTTCGCTTTCGACCTTCGCTCAGACTCAAGTAGCTGCTGGGAAGTTTGCTATCGAGCAGGCCCAGGCTTTTGAAGCTACTTCAATTGCTGCTTTCAAAGCAGCAGATGCTCAAGCCGCACTCCGGACATCTCATCTTCGTGGTATTGCTGCAACAAATCGGGCTACAAAAACTGCAAGGTTGGCCGCCGAAGCTGATCTTGCAGCGGCTGAGGCCGCAAGTGTTAGGGCTGTTGCTAATCGGCGCGCGTCGGATAACATTCCAGGTCGTGGCTTTGGGGCGCTCGGCATCCCACCAGCCGTGCCTAGCTTTGGAGGACGACAGCCGGAAGCTCGCGGTGTCAGGCAGCCTCAACTTCTTGGCCCCGCAGTCCTCAATGCTAATGAAGGTCTCGCCGCAGCTACTTTACTGTTCGAGAAACTTGCGACCGCTGAAGCTGCTCTTACAACGGTTGAAGCCAGGCTTAC
>VAPC010100569.1_pt1 | contig 55180 bp, 46 predicted proteins | sample 3395121 | NCBI WGS metagenome assembly VAPC01 (sample SAMN08290434, study PRJNA428436) | hydrothermal vent metagenome | isolation source: Deep-sea hydrothermal vent chimney | place: Indian Ocean: Southwest Indian Ridge | depth 1711 m m
AGAACAAAAACGCTACACTTAAAAGAAGCTTATCAGCTTAACAGCCAAATAGGACATTTCTATTTTGCTAAGAATAGGACATTTCTAAATTGCTTTGACAGGCTGAATATCTTTTCTTGACTTTTTCTTAATATGATAAGTTATAATCATCCTGTACTGTTCAGGCGCCCGATATGGGCTTAATGGGGAATCCTGTGAGAAACGGGAGCGGACCCGCCGCTGTAATCCTGATTCCTTAATTTATAAGGAATAAAAATCTTTACCATTTTGTTGCCACTTAGCCGAAATTTTTGGCATGGGAAGGCAGGTAAAGTCGGGAGAGCCAGAAGACCGGCCTGAGCAGAACCTCACGAGAAAGACCTTCGTGGTATGAGGTTGTGATGGTAAAAGTTCTGCTCATTGATTTTTGACTTTTATCCCCGGCCTTCATAACGAAGGCTGGGATTTTTTTATGACAAAAAAAGTCAAAAATCAAATATCAAAAATCAAAATTTATGTTTCTTTTATTTTTCTGGGACTTTTTCTGATTCCTGATCCCTTTCCCCTGATCCCTGCCGTAAATGCTGAAGTTCCGAAGCGTATTATCTCCCTTGCGCCGGGCATAACAGAGATTCTTTTCGAAGCGGGGCTCGGAGATAGGGTCGCAGGTGTAACAAGCTTCTGTGATTATCCTGAGGAGGCAAAAACAAAACCAAAGATCGGCGGGATGTCAAACCCTTCACTTGAAGCGGTCATATCATTAAGGCCGGACATAGTTATTATGACTACAGATGGAAATCCAAAAGAATTTGAACAGAGGCTTGGCAAACTGAAGATAAAGACTCATGTCTTTGAGGCTCTTACCATGGATGAACTGTCTGACGGCATAAGAAAAATAGGCTATGCCCTTAATGAAACAGACAGGTTTGACAGGCTTGCCCAAAATATTGAACACTCAATAGCTGAATTCAGGACGCTGAAAACCGCAGACAGAAAAAAAGCACTCTTTATAATATGGCCGGAACCGCTTATAGTGGCCGGTCCAAAAACCGCAGTTAATGATGCGATGGACATGTTAGGACTGATAAATATCGCCGGGCAGACAAAGAGCAGATATCCAAAATATTCGATTGAGGAAATATTACGCCGGGCACCGGACATTATTTTTATAGGGAGTGGAAAAGGCATGGAAAAAATCTCCGGCAGACTTTTTAAAAGACTCTCTAATATCCCGGCGGTCAAAGACAACAGAGTGTTTTATGTAAGCGACAGTTTATACAGACTTGGGCCCAGGGTTATTAATGGGATTGAGGAACTGGCAGGACACCTTAATGAGAAAAAGGATTCAAGGGGGGCCCAAAAAATCAAAAATAAAAGATAAAAGATCAAAATGACAGATTAAAATCTAATCCCGACATTTCGGGATGATTTTTAATCTTTAATCTGATTTGCTTGAACCTTTTGCTTATCATGAAACTAAAACTTTTAATTATATTTACCATCGCTCTGGTTATTTTTTTTCTGGCCCTGTTTATCGGGCCGAAATTTATAAATCCTTTTAAAGCAGGCGGTATGGAAAAAGAGATAATTTTTTCCATCAGACTTCCAAGGGTTATAATTTCTGTTCTTATGGGTATGGCGCTTGGGGCATCAGGCGCAGTACTGCAGGGTATACTCAGAAATCCACTTGCTGATCCCTATATTCTCGGCATATCGAGCGGGGCAGCACTGTCTGCAGTAGCAGGAATTATCGCAGGACTCAGTTTTTGGGGGATTTTCACTATCCCTGTGCTTGCATTTGCAGGGGCTTTAATCACGGGGGTGTTTGTAGGGGCGATGGGGTGGAAAAAAGGGGGCTTCTGGCCGGAAAGACTTCTTCTTGCCGGGGTTGGCCTCGGTTTTTTGTTCTCAGCTTTACTGATGCTGATTATGAGTGTTTCCAGCGATCATGGGCTGAGACGTGCAACGCTATGGATATTCGGAGACCTGTCCATATCTGACTGGTCTGTAATACCTTACGGATTTATTTTTATAACAGCAGGACTTGTTATTTCCATGTCACGTTCAAAAGCGCTTAATGCGCTTATTCTCGGGGATGAACTTTCGCACAGTCTTGGTTTTTCTCCCCGTAAAGAGCGGTTTGTTCTTTTTATATCTGTCGGTCTTATGACAGCCGCTTCAGTGTCACTCGGCGGCATGATAGGTTTTATAGGGCTTCTTATACCGCATATAGGGAGATTTCTTATCGGCTCTGACAGCAGGCTTTTGATTCCTGTATCTGCTCTTGGAGGCGGGGTGCTTCTGTGTATAGCAGACCTGATAGGGAAATCCGTATTGTCTCCCATGGAATTGCCGGCAGGCATAATTACCGCGATAATAGGCGCGCCTTATTTTCTTTATCTTTTAAGGAGGAAAGATGTCCTCAGAACATAAAGAAATTCTACATTCCTCAGCACCTAAAGGATTAGATATAAATAAAAATCACTCGCATTCCGGCAATACTATACTTGAATTTGAAAAGATCCGGTTTTCTTATCGCAGGGATACTCCGTTTATTAGTGACGTATCCTTTTGTATTCAGAATGGTGAATTTATAGGACTATTGGGTGCCAACGGTTCCGGGAAATCTACAATCCTGAAACTGGCGAGCGGGATACTAAGGGCGTCACAGGGCCGTATAAACCTCTGGAACAAACCTGTTCAGCTTTATAAAAACAGGGACAGGGCAAAACTGCTGAGTTATCTCCCTCAAATTCTCGATATGAATATTCCTTTCACTGTAAGGGAAATAGTGAGTATGGGGCTGTATCCATACGAAATATCACCTGCTTTAACATCTGATGAAGCCCTTGAGATGGTAGGTCTTGTCAATAAGGCAGACTCACCAATAACAAACTTAAGCGGGGGTGAAAGAAGAAGAGTATACATTGCCATGACTCTGCTTCAGGGGGCAGGGCTTCTGCTTCTTGACGAACCGCTTGCAAACCTTGATATTAAGTATCAAATTGAACTGCTGAAACTCCTTAGAGAACTGAAAGAAACAAGGAATATAACGGTAGTGATGGCTCTTCATGACATAAATGTTGCTTTACAGTTTGAGAAGATAATGCTTATTAAAGACGGGAAAATACTCGGGGTTGATCCCCCTGAGAAAGTGCTGACAAAAGCTTTGCTTAAAAAAGCGTTTGATGTTGAGGTTGGGATTAAAAGACATGAATCAGGTGGAGTATATATAGAGTATTGAGACGCATAGTTATGTAAACGGGTATCAAAGGGGAATCCTGTTTAAAACAGGAACTGTCCCGCAACTGTGACCCCGCACCACTATGTAAGTGGTTGTGCCTTTGGCATATGTGAAAACAGTAATACCACTTTCCCGGCGCATTGGGAAGGGAAGGTTAGCCAAGGGTGCGGGGGAGTCAGGAAACCCTGGATATCTGAAAAAAATATCCCTCACGAGGGTATGAGGAGGTAAAAATGAGACAGGATTCTTCATGAAGCGTTGCCGGTGGTGTTATCTGTATCAGTACGATGAAGCCGGTTTCCGGATAAATAATGAAATTACTTTTGGAGGGAAAATAAATGTATCGAATAATTCTATTAACACTTTTGTGTCTTACAGCAGCAACACCTTTGATGGCAAAGGAGAAAGAAACTATTAAAGTCGGGGAAGTTGTGGTAACGGCCACAAGATATGAGGAAACACTAAGCTCTGTACCGGCTTATATAACAGTTATAACGGAGGAGGATATTAATGTATCTACGGCCACTAACATTCCGGACCTCTTAAGGACTGAAGCAGGGATTCAAGTTAATGATATCGGAGGAAACCGCCGTAATATTACAGTTGATATCCGCGGGTTCGGGGAGACAGCCGGCTTAAACACCCTTGTGCTTTTGGATGGCAGAAGGATTAATCAGGTTGACCTGAGCGGCACGGACTGGACCCAGATACCAGTTGACAGGATAAAAAAGATTGAGATTATAAGAGGAGGAAGAGGAAGTGTCCTGTACGGCGACAATGCCTCAGGCGGTGTTATAAATATTATTACTAAAAAAGGAGACCTGTTACAAGCAGGAGCCGGCGTTGCTGCTGGAAGTTATGATACATTCAAAAGCGATGCCTACTTTTCAGGGAGTTTAAATAATCTGTCGTATTCATTGTCAGCAAGTCACCTCTCTTCTGACGGTTACAGGGACAACAGTGATACAGAAACCAGGGACATAGGTATAGATTTGGATTATTTTGTAAATGATTTTCTGAAATTTAATTTCAGCAGCGGATATCACAGAGATGACACCGGACTTCCCGGTGCATTAAAGGAGAGCGATTTTAGTGCCGGAGTATCCAGGACTGAATCCACTCATCCGAATGACTACGTAGAGGTTGAGGATTCTTATTTTAAGGGCGGGCCGGAGATATATTTCCGGGGCGACAGCATTATGAAAGTTGATGCCTCTTTCAGAAAACGGAACTTTATTTCTTTTGCATCTTTTGACGGTGGCGAATTCCTGGGCGATACCGAGATCAGGACGATAGCCCTTTCACCGCAAATAATTCTAAAAGATAAAATATATGGTAGAAAGAATGTGTTAAGCCTTGGTTTTGATTATCAGAACGCAGAAGAAGATATAGTAAATGATTTGATTTATTTTGGTACCCGCACAATTGGCGAATTTGAACTTGAAAAAAAGAGTTACGGTTACTATGTTCATGATGAAATCGGGATAATGGACGGCCTTCTGGTTTCAGGAGGATACCGGTATGACCGTGCAGATTTCAATTTTAATCCGAGTATGCCTGAAAGTTCAACCATGGATGAGGATCTGTACACTGCCGGTATTAACTATAACTTTTACGGGAAATCATATGCGTATTTAAGTTTTTCAAGAAGTTTCAGATATCCTGTAATTGATGAACTCTTCAGCTTTTTCACCAATACTATAAATACAGGGTTGCTTCCCCAGAGGGCAAATGATTACGAGATCGGGATGCGGTATTATTTTACTGACGATTTCTATGCCCATTTAAATTTGTTCAGAATTGATACTGACAGCGAGATATTTTTTAATCCTGTAAGTTTTGCCAATGAAAACCTTGACAGCTCAAGCCGCAGGGATGGAGTGGAGATTTCATTTAGTGCCAGGCCCTGCGATTGGTTTGCATTAAATGGAAGTTATACATATCTGGATGCTACTATAGATGCCGGCGTCTTTAAGGGTAGTGATGTGCCGAATATACCTAACCACAAGGGGACCCTTGAAACACTATTTTATCCGGGCGGAGGTTTTACTATAGCCATTAATGGTGTCTACATAGGTAAGCGTCCTTTTATAAGTGATTTTGCAAATAATTTTGGTGATCAGGAAGATCATATTGTCTTTAACGGCAAGATCAAGTACAGGTGGAAATCAATTACAGCGTTTCTTGATATAAATAATATTACTGATGAAGAATACTCGGAATATGGAGTGTCTGGAGGGTTTCCGGTTGAAAAGTCGTTTTATCCATCGCCAAAGAGAAATTTTCTCATAGGGCTGTCAGCTGATTTCTAGAATAATTTTTCACTATAAAGTTTGAATTGTTATGTTTTATTGATTTCACAGATCATGATATTTCGGAGTTTAAAATGAAGCTGAGGAACCTGTTAATTATATCGGTATTTTTACACGTATGTTTTTTTACTGCTGTCCTGTTGTTCTCTGAGATCCTGTCAAGGGGCAAAAGTGAAACGTCCTATGAAACACTATTTTCTGTCAGCATTGCCCCGGGGGATAAACTTACGAATCAGGATATATTTGCACAGAGGGAACAAAACGTACCCGGGCCTGCTTCCGGAGCCCTGCTGAGTGAAGCAATACCGGATGTTAAAAGTGATGTTTTGTTTGAGGCAGATTCAGGTGATGCGGATAAATTTAGCGTGCGGGAAAATATTTCAGGAGGCGCTTTCCATAAAGATCGTAAAAAGGATGAAGTAAACGGTGTTGAATTTTTGTATACAGAAGAAAGTACCGTTAATATTTCCCATAACATTTTATCTTCTGAGAACGGTTTAAAAACAGAGGGTGAGAGTAAAAGGGGTAGATTACCGGATAGTATTATTGAAATTATCAGAAACTCTATTGAAAGAGCAAAGACTTACCCTGTTTTAGCCAGGAGACGAGGTATCGAGGGCACTGTGAACATCAGCTTCAGGATCGGGACTAAAGGGGAACCGAATAATATTAAGGTGTTAAAGGGCTCCGGTTATAACATTCTGGATAATGCAGCCTTTAATATTATAAAAAAAGCAGCGCCTTTTCCCTATATAGACACCCCTGTTGAAATACCTGTTGTGTACAGGCTGAAATGAAGAGTTTTTAATTTTAGAGAGGCAGACGTGTAGTTGATACGGTAAACTTTACCCCGTTAGAAAACTCACTGTCTGCAGCTTGGGGAAAATTCTTCTAACGGGGTTTACAACATAAGCATTTTTTCAGTGAAAGTCGGTTTAAGCAGGATGCTTTTCTTTTCAAGAATTTCAATTTCGCCTTTTTTCAGGAATGAATCTAAAAACCGTGTTACTGTTTCTCTTGATACAGATGCATAACCGGCTATGTCTTTATGGGTAAGCTTCAAGGTTATAATTGTGCCTCTTTGATCTTTTATGCCGTTTTGCTCCCCGAGAAGCTTCAGGACTGCTCTTACCCTGTGCTCAGCATCAGCAAAACTCAGTACTTTAATCCTCAGCCATGCTTCCCTTAACCTTGAACAGAGCAGGGAAATTATATGCCTTTGTACTTTCTCGTTGTGTAATAAATATTTTTCAAAATCTTTTTTCGAGATTAATCCTACGAAAGAATCCTCCATAGCTATTACAGTGGCCGGTGAAGTTTTCTTATCGAGCAGGGACATCTCTCCAAAAAACTCACCTTCTTTATGTATGGCAAGAATCTGTTCTTTTCCCTGTTCACTATACTGTACCGCTTTTATCCTGCCGGAATAAATAAAATACATATAGTTAGGAGTATCTTCTTCCAACAAGATAACTCTGTCCTTTGAAAAATGCTTTTCAATAAGATATTTTTTTAGCTCAGATAACTCTTTATTGTGAAGGAACTCAAAAAAAGGAATGTTTTTTAATATGTTGTTAGTCCTGGTTTTTTTTTGTTTATGAGCCATTTCAGGCCTCCTTGTCTAATTATATCATTTAACTTATAGAAAAAAGCGGCTCTTTTATTAATTCTTTGTGACAGACAGGGCATTTGCCGGGCTTTTTCAGTCTGTGCCTTTTTCTGAACACAAAACCGCATTTCCTGCATTCAGCATGTGTAATAATAAGTTCAAGGTCTTTTTTTAATGTTTTTTGAATGTGTTCAAGATGTGAATAAACCTCTTTTTCAGATACGCTTACATTTGCGGATATTTCTTTGGCAGACATGGTCTGCCCTTTAAGTACAGAGATTATGTTCTGGCGCACAGTTTCATGTCTTTCAGCCGGGATACGGGGTTTTTTATCCATAACATATGTTCAAACCGCTCAAACCGTTAAAACAGTTCAAACGGTAAAAAATTACTTATATTTTCCCCCTTTAAAATTGCTCTTTTTTATAGATTGAATTAGATTATTCAACATTATTGATAGTTTTTTCAATTTTTCTCCCATTTCTTTCATGTCTTTTGCCAGTATATATTCCTGGTCTAAAGATATATAAAGTTGGCACCTGACCTCACCGCAAGACCCTTTGGCAACATATAAAAACTGCTTAAACTCTTGATTACCTCCTCTTTCAAATCCTTCTGCAATATTTGACATTACAGAAACTGATGCTCGTCTAATCTGATCTTTTAGTCCCCAATCTTGTGCAAAAGATTTTTTCATGGTAAGTGCATATATTTGCTTGGTGATTTCTCTTGCCAATTTCCAGATTTCCAAGTCTTCAAAATATTTGACAGCCATTTCTCCTCCTTTACGGCTTGAACGGCTTGAACGGTTTGAACGGTTTTATTATTCCCCGATTATTTGCACAAAAATTTTTCTGTTTCTCGGGCGGTTGTCGTGGTCAATTACCACGATTTGCTGCCATGTGCCTAAAACAAGAGTACTGTCTGATACAGGCGCTGTAAGCCCCGGGCCCATAAAAGTCGCTCTTATATGGGAAAAACCATTGTCATCCCCCCATGTTTGAGAGTGCCTGCTGTGCATTGCGTGAGGAGCGAAATTCTCAAGCTGTTCCTTTATATCTTCAACCAGTGCCGGCTCATACTCAATAGTTGTAATTGATGCTGTAGAGCCGACTGCAAAGATGTTTACCAGTCCGTTTTTTATCCCGGATTTTTGTATGATTCTCTGAGTTTCAGCAGTGATATCTCTGATATCTGAAAACCCTTTAGTCTTTATTGAAAAATGTTCCCCGAATACCATATCCCCCTCCTTTTTAAATCCGCGTTTATCCTTGGCAATAAAGTCTTTCAAATTATACCAAATATGATTATATTCCAAACCACCGCACTAACCTGTTAAAATATCAGGATGTCAATGGATGAACTTATAATTGAGGGTGCCAAACAGAACAACCTTAAGAATTTTAACCTTAATATTCCACACGGCAAGGTTATCACTGTAACCGGAGTGTCAGGTTCAGGCAAATCGTCTTTAGCCTTTGACACGATATTTGCAGAAGGACAGTGGCGGTTTATAGAGTCACTTTCTACTTATGCAAGGCTTTTTCTTGAGAAACTTGACCGCCCTAACGTCGATAAAATATATAACATAAGGCCTGCCATCGCGCTTGAACAGAGAAATCATGTAAAAGGTTCGCGATCTACAGTAGGTACGGCAGCGGAAATATATGATTATCTAAGACTTCTTTTTTCAAAGATTGCAAAACCGCGATGTCCTGAATGCGGGATGGCATTAAAAGTGTGGACTCCTTCATCGGTGGTGAAAGAGCTTATAGCAAAATATCCTGATGAAAAAGCACTAATAATCTTTAATACAGATACAGTGCCGGAAGAACTTCAGAAAAAAGGTTTTCACAGAGTGTTGATTAACGGAGAAGTAATTAATATTTCAGATCTCAGATTTCAGGTTTCAGATTTTGACAATCTTAAATCTAAAATTACAAATCTAAAATCATATGATGTAGTCCTGGACAGGCTTGTTATAAAAGATGATCCCCGTCTTTCTGATTCTATTGAGACGGCATGGGAATATGGGAATAAAGGGATCAGGATCGAGTTTGCCGGCGCTGCACCTGCAAAGAGCAAAACCCTGGTGTTTCAGGCGGAATTAAAATGTCTTAACTGTGATATAGAAATATCAAGGCCGCAGCCGCTTCTTTTTTCATTTAACCACCCTCTTGGCGCCTGTCCCGCATGTAAGGGGTTTGGGAATACACTTGAATATTCAGAAGATGTAATTGTCCCTGACAAAGAACGGACAATAAAAAAAGGTGCTATAGAGCCATGGAGTAAGCCGGCTTATAAGTGGTGGTACAGGCAGTTTGCCAAGGCAGCAAAAGAAGCAGGGATTGATCTGAATATCCCATATGAAAATCTTTCAAAGAAGGACAGAGAGCTGATTTTTAAAGGCAATGCTGATTTTTACGGGATAAACGAGTTTTTCGAGGAGTTGGAAAGGAAACGTTACAAACTGCACGTAAGGGTATTTTTGAGCAGATACCGTAAAGCCGTAACCTGTAAAAATTGTGAGGGCAGCAGGCTGAGACCCGAAGCACTCGCTTTTACAATAGGTGATCTGAATATTGCCCGGATAACAAAGATGTCAATATCCGGTCTTAGCGATTATTTTTCAAAACTTTGTCTCACAGAATATGAGCAGGAAGTATCTTCTGAAATACGCTGGCAGATTTCCATGAAGCTCGGGTTTCTGCTTAGAGTAGGCATGGGATACCTGACTCTCGACAGACAGGCTAAAACTCTCTCCGGGGGTGAGTCGCAAAGACTGAATCTTGCTAACCAACTTGCATCAAAACTGACGGGAACGCTTTATGTTCTTGATGAGCCGACTGTAGGTCTCCACCCAAGGGATGTGAGTAAAGTCATAGAGATAACAAGAGAGCTTTCTGATACCGGCAATACCATCATTACTGTAGAGCACGACAGGGCTGTGATTAATTCATCTGACTGGATTGTAGAGCTTGGTCCGGGGGGAGGCAGAGAGGGCGGGAATTTGCTTTTTTCAGGATGGAGATCTGATTTTCTCAAATCACGCACCATTACGGCAAAGTATATAAATAATCTTGTCTCCATGCCAATACCTGGATACAGAAGAAAAGGCAGCGGGAAAGCACTATTAATCAAGGGAGCCTGCGGGCATAATCTCAAACATATAGATGTAAAAATTCCGCTTCAGTCCCTGGTGTGTGTAACAGGGGTTTCCGGATCAGGTAAAAGTACCATAATAAAGGACACAATTTATAATACGGTTGCAAAAACATTTAAAATTGAGTTTGAAGACTCCCTGCCTTTCAAATCTATAAAAGGGATCGAATATTTAAAAGGGGTCCGAATTATAAACCAGCAGCCCATTGGAAAAAGCCCCCGCTCCAACCCTGTTACATATATAAAAGCCTTTGACCCGGTAAGAAAACTGTTTGCGGAGCAGATGCAAGCGAAAAATCTGGGTTATGGGCCGGGACATTTTTCGTTTAATACGGATGGAGGGCGCTGTGAGGTCTGCAGTGGAAACGGTCTTCAAAAACTTGAGATGTATTTTTTTGAAGACCTCTATATTAAATGTGAAGAATGCGGGGGCAGGAGATATAAACCGGAGGTCCTGGCTGTCAAGTATAAAGGGAAGAACATCAATGATGTGCTTGAACTTACAATTGATGAAGCGCTTGAATTCTTTCCGGATGTTTCTTCTCTGAGGAAAAAATTAAAAATGATGTCTTCTGTTGGACTTGGATATCTGAAACTTGGTCAGCCTGCTACAACCCTTTCAGGAGGCGAATCGCAGAGACTGAAAATCTGCACTGAACTCGGAGCCGTAAACAGGAAAGATTATCTCTACATACTTGATGAGCCTACCGTCGGTCTTCATCCTGAAGATATTAAAAAACTTATCAAGGTTTTAAATGATCTTGTGGATTCAGGCAATACCGTACTTCTGGTTGAGCATAACCTCGATGTGATAAAGTGCGCTGACTGGATAGTAGACCTTGGCCCGGAAGGCGGAGAAGGCGGTGGAAAGGTAGTAGCGATGGGAACGCCGGAGAATATAATAAAGCAAAAGAGCTCGTATACCGGAAGATATTTGAAGGAACTTCTTAAATAAAGAGCAGGGTTCTAGGATTCAAGGGTTCAGGGGTTCGAGTAAATACTAATAAAAGAAAATTATTTTTCACTTGCATCCTTGACCACTGGACCCCTTAAATCCTTTCTTACTTTGAAATAATGCTATAATTTTCAATAAACCACAATGATGCCTATGGATATTAAAAATAAAGAAACCATACTTTCCTTTCTCAAGACCAGAACGAGCAGGCCTGTCAGCCTTAATGACATTTCAAAAGCTCTAGGTATACGAAAAAAAGAATCCCGTTCTCTTAAACGCGTATTGAATTCATTAGTTGATGCGGGCGATGTCTTCAAGACCCGGTCAAAACTTTACGGAATTGCGGAAAAAATGAACCTGGTTACCGGTTTTTTTGAGGCTCACAGAGACGGTTATGGTTTTGTGCTGCCTGATAAGATAGGCGAGAGTGATCTCTTTGTACCTCCGAGGAAAACCTCCGGCGCGATGTCAGGAGACCGTGTAATCGCCAGGGTAGAGAGTGCGAGGAAAAGAGAAGCCAGAATCATAAAAATTCTCGAAAGGGGTCAGAAAAAAGTTGTAGGAAAACTCTTTTATGAACAGAACTTCTATTATGTTAAGCCAAAAGGGAGAAAAAGCTCTTTTGATATTTATATCGCTCCAAAAAGCAGGGGAAACGCAAAGGTCGGAGATATTGTGGTTGTAGAACTTACGTCCTATCCTACCGGTTCAAGGCCCCCTGAAGGAAGGGTCTTAAAAGTCATGCCCGAAGTTGATACTCCTGAACTTGAAATTGACATGATCATTGAAGAAAAATCTCTTCCCCTTAAATTCCCTTCCCAGGTGCTAAAGGAAGCCAGCAGTCTTAACGAAAAAACAAGTGCGCAGGGAAGGGTTGACTGCCGCACTCTTTTGACAGTCACTATTGACGGAGAAACGGCAAAGGATTTTGATGACGCTGTGTCAATAACGAAAAAAGACGGGATTTTTACTCTTTGGGTCCATATCGCGGATGTCAGCCATTATGTAACGTGGGATTCTGCCCTTGACCTTGAGGCAAGACACAGGGGCACAAGCGTATATTTTCCCGGCAGGGTTATCCCGATGCTGCCTAAAGGGCTTTCTAATAATTTGTGCAGTCTTGTGCCTAAACGTGACAGGCTGACGTTTACCGTTGAAATGCAATTTGATAAAAAAGGCAACTTGCTGGACAGGGACTTTTATCCAAGCATTATAAACAGCAATGAGAGGATGACCTATACCTCTGTGAAAAAAATACTCGTTGATAACGACGGCATGGAGATGGAAAAGTACAAGTATCTCCTTGAAAGTTTCGAAATGATGGCAGAGCTTTGTGAACTCCTCAGACAGCAGAGTATAAGGAAGGGAAGCCTGGATTTCGATTTGCCAGAACCTGAAATACTGCTTGATATACAGGGAAGACCTGATGCGATTATCAGGGCTGAACGGAGCCTGAGCCATATGATTATCGAAGCTTTTATGATAGCAGCTAACGAAACAGTTGCATCTCATCTTGAGTCTCTGGCAGTTCCAGCGATCTACAGAGTTCATGAAAAACCTGATGCTTCAAAACTTGACGGACTTAGAAGTATTTTTGGTGCGCTGGGACTTCAGGTAAAAACCCACGGAGCAAGGGACTTTCAGAAAATTTTTAAGCAGGCAAAAGGGAAAAAAACTGAATCCCTTGTTAATATCCTTCTTTTAAGGTCGCTTAAGCAGGCCAAGTATTCCACAGACAATACCGGTCATTACGGGCTTGCATCAAAGGCTTATACCCATTTCACTTCTCCGATAAGAAGATATCCTGATCTTGTAGTGCACAGGATACTGAAAGACTCAACCGGAAAGAAGCTGATCCCACATAAAAAACTAAAACAGTTTGAGAAACTGCTGCCGGATATCGCATTTCATTCTTCGAGGACTGAGAGAACAGCTGATGATGTGGAACGTGAGATTATAAATGCTATGAGAGTGTGGTTTATGAAAGACAAAATCGGTGATGAGTATGATGGGGTTATAACTGATATCACTGCTTACGGGTTGAAAGTTCAGTTAAAAGATGTCTTTGTTGAAGGATTTCTGCGCGTTTCATCCATGTCTGATGATTATTATAAATTTGATGAAAAGCAATACCGTCTTGTTGGCAGGCACAAGAGGAAAACCTTTACTATAGGAAAAGAAATAAGAGTGAGAATTGAGCGGGTTGATATAGAAGGGAGGGACATAGAGTTTACAGAGGCCTGAAGCGGACTGCACAGTTCATTGTTTATAGTTGATAGTTCATAGTTATGAGGAAAACAAAAAACAGTTACGGGATGCGGGTTGCGAGTTAAGAAGAACTTACGGTCAGGGTTACGAAGCCCGCCATGCACCAGAGCGGTACATGGCCCGTATCGGTTAGGTATAGCGGTAACGTAAAAACCTAACGACGTAGCCATTAGACGAAACGGGCATCGTTACCGTTTACCATTATCGAAAGACGTTACGGGTTAGAAGACAAAAGACTGTTCATGGTTTATAGTTATTAGTTAATAGTAGTTACGAAAAACGATTAACGTATAACAAATAACGGGTTCAGAGCTATCCCTCTATTAAAATCAGGGTGCTTAATCCCTTGGGCGAGGCAAGAGGGTAGTAAATTGCCGTTCTCCCTCTAACCAGATTATATCCGTTAGATGCGAAAACAATTTCTTCAGGCGGTTTAATATCCATACTTTTGCCTTTCTGGGATAACTTGGCGATAATATTGCCGCAGACGATATTACAGAATTCCTTTACACCTTCCGAAATAATCTCCCTTGAGCCGTCCATGATATCTTTACCGATAACTGCGGAAGCGATTAATTTCGATATTTCCTGAGATGCTGATAAAACATACTCATATTTATGCTTTCCGAATAACAAGATTGACACTATCAAAAAGCTTTCATCGGGTTCATCACTGCTTACATACCCCTCCTCGATCCTGGTGTTTATGTTAACAATCCGCTCAATCATTTTTTGACTCAGGGTTACTATCTCCTTTACAATTTCAGGGTTGTCAATTCCGGGGGGTGTTATTATACCTTCTGAATCATATCTTCTCTGTTCGCTCTTAAACAGTGACAGCTCTTTTTCAAGAACATCTTTGGTTATAAAACCTTTCTGTACCAATACTTCTCCGATCAGGACATGATCATTTTTTTGAATAAGCAGTATCTCTTCAACCTGCTCAGCAGTCAGCATTCCCAGTTTTATGGCAAGCTCGCCGAACATCATGTCGACCTGTTGCTGCTTATGCAGAAATCTCTCTACATCATCATCAGTGATGTAGCCCTTTAATAAGGCATAGTCACCGAACCTGAGGTTTTTGTGTTCCTGGAATTCCACTGCCTCTATAAGTTCATTGGGTTTTATAATATTTTTTTCGAGGAGGTATTGACCAAAAAATTTTATCGCCATTCTATTCCTTATCAGTATCTACAGATTTTTTAACACTTCTATGACTTTTTCAGGCTCAAGAGGCTTTGAGATAGCATTTTTTGCGCCAAACTTAATCGCTTCCATAATTTTACCCACAACGCCGGCAGCTGAAGAGATAACCACTATTTTGGCGTTTTTATCAATACCTATTATCGCCCTTATAGCCTGCAGTCCGTCCATCTCCGGCATTATGAGGTCCATGCATACAATATCCGGCTTTAAAGATGCATAGAGCTTTATCCCTTCAATTCCGTTGACTGCATGGCCGACGACCTCAAATAACCCTGAATCGTCAAGAATATTCTGCAGCAGCTGGGCAAAAACAGCGCTGTCGTCAACTATCAAAACTCTCTTTTTTGCCATCTTGTTTCCCTTAGTCTTATTCTTTGTTCAGAAGAGTAAAGAATCTTTTTAATCCCTATCTTTTATAATTATAACAAAAATGTTCTTATAATAGAAAAAATTTCTTTAAGATTCAGGTTGTTATCAGCTTCAGGATATTAAATCTTTAACCCCTGGGAAAGAATCAATGTTTGTATGCGGTATGAATAATCCTGAGACATATTCGTCCATGAATGAGCTTGAAACCGATAGCTCTATATAAGTCATTTTTTCCGCTATTTTTTCTGCTTCTTTGCGCATTTGTTGGGACAAAATACAAAGATAGGCCCCGGTGATAGAAGTATTGCCAAGATATTTAAATTTTTCCTTTGGCATTTCAGGCAGCATGCCGAGTATTATCGCTTTTTCCACGTCAAGAAACTTGCCGAAACCACCCGCGATATATATCTTGTGCACATCATTAAACGTGTAGCTCATTTCTTTAAGAAGAATGGAAAATCCTGCATATATCGCGGCCTTTGCCCTTATTATATTTTCTATGTCCGGTTCTGTAAGTACGATATCCCGGTTATCTCCGGAATATACAACAAATTCAAGACCGTCTTCACCGTCTCTGACTCTTTTAGATGCAGTTTTCTGCAATTTCCCTTTCTGATCTAAAATTCCCGTTAAAAACATTTCAGCTACTGCATCTATCATGCCGGAACCGCATATGCCTATCGGTTTGACATTTTCACCGATTATCTCTATCTCTGGCTCGCGCGTATTGCGGTTGATCCTTACATCCTCTATAGCTCCTTTAGTTGCGCGCATTCCGTGCTTAATGCCGCTGCCTTCAAAACACGGGCCTGCGGAACATGCTGCTGTGACAAGCCACTCGGAATTGCCGAGAACTATTTCACCGTTAGTCCCGATATCCATGAAAAGACAGAGATCCCGGCTTTTATGCATTCCTGAGGCCAGAACGCCTGACACTATGTCACCCCCCACATAACTTGCTACACAGGGAAAAGTATATATAGGAGTATTGGGTTTAACTTTTATCCCGAGTTCCCCGGCATATGAAATGGGGAAACTGTTTGCTGTAGGGATATAGGGCTCCTGTCGTATTGAAGAAGGGTCAAGACCAAGAAATATATGCGTCATAGTCGTGTTGCCTGCAATTACAAAACAGTCAACAGAATCGATATTTATATTATGTGTTGTTTTCAGTAACGAGAACAGGTTGTTGATATCTGTTATAACTGTTTTGTGTAAAGGTTTTAAGGCACTGCTTTCTTCTACATAAACAATTCTTGTGATAACATCGTCTCCAAACTGTATCTGCGAGTTATAAGTTGACGCGATATCTACCAGTCTTCCGTTGTTAAGATCAAGGAGATACACAACGATAGTAGTTGTTCCGATATCAATGGCAACACCGTACCGTGCAGACGTTCTATTGCCCGGGAAAATACTGGTGATCTCATAGCAGTCCTCAGAGTGGATAATAGATAGCGTAATCTCCCACTCCTTTTTTCTGACTATGCTTGCCAGATTTGTCAGAAATCTGTAAGGCACACGTAAACAGCCGAGTCCTTTTTCAGCCAGGCCTCTTTTTAAACGCTCAAGGTCACTGATATTATCATTAAGAGAAGGTGGAGGAAGCTGAAGAACAACCCGTTTAGCAAATGGTTCTATCGCGGCGCCTGTCGCTTGCAGCAGGGCCTGAAGGTCTTTTGTCTTTCCTGTAGCGATTTTACCTTCAACTATAAGTACGGATTCCTTAGGGATCTCAATTAAAATGTCATCTTTGGGAAAGCTTTGGCAGGCGAGGGCATAATCTTTCTCAATCTCTTCTTTTGAAAGCTTTATTTTTGAGCGGGTTTCAAAATCACCTGACTTGATGGATATTTTACATTTCCCGCATGTGCCTTTTCCCCCGCAGGAGGATGTTAGATAGACACCTTCATTTTTAAGCGCTCCCATTATGGATGTTCCCGGAGCAGCTGAAATTATTTGGCCAGATGTCAGAGTTATCTTCATATTTAAAGTATAAAAAGGCGCAAAGCGGCAAAGTAGCAAAGGCACAAAGTATGATTTCTCTTTGCGTTTTTCTCTGTGCCGTATTTATTATTTACTCAGTTCTTTTACAGCATCTATGGCAAAATATGTAAGGATCAGGTCAGCCCCCGCTCTTTTTATAGAGGTTAAAAGCTCCATTACAATTTTTCTTTCATCAATCCAGCCGAGTTTGGCAGCTGCCTTGATCATTGAATATTCACCACTGACATTATAAGCTGCTACAGGCACATCAAAGGTATCTTTTATATCAGAAATGATATCCATGTAGCACATAGCCGGTTTGACCATTACAATGTCCGCCCCTTCCTCTATATCGAGGGAGACTTCCTTAATTGCCTCTCTCCTGTTTGCAGGGTCCATCTGGTAAGTTTTTCTGTCACCGAATTTAGGCACTGACTCTGCAGCGTCTCTGAATGGAGAATAAAATGCGGAAGAATATTTGGCCGCATAACTCATTATGGGGATGTCCTCAAATCCATTTGCATCCAGAGTGTCTCTTATGACAGCTACGCGGCCGTCCATCATGTCTGAAGGCGCAACTATGTCAGCGCCTGCTTTTGCGTGGGACAGGGCTTCCATGGCAAGAAGCTCAAGAGTTGGATCGTTTAAGACCCGGCCTTTTTTCACGATACCGCAGTGGCCGTGACTCATATATTCACAGAGGCATACATCTGTTATAACTATAAGTTCAGGCACTTTATTTTTTATAGCCTTTACCGCTTTCTGAACGACTCCCTGAGGGTTGTAGGCTTCAGCACCCTTTTCGTCCTTGTGCCTGGGAATACCAAAAAGTAAAACAGCAGGTATCCCCAGTTTAAATACTTTCTGTGCTTCTCTGACAATCCCGTCTACTGACAACTGAAAACATCCGGGCATTGAAGTTATTTTTTTTCTTACTCCCTTCCCAAATGTGACAAACATCGGATATATAAAATTATCCGGACTAAGCCGTGCTTCCTGAACCATTTTTCTTATCGCTTTTTTATTCCTTAGTCTTCTAGGTCTGTGAATAGGGAAAGACATGATAACCTCCTGTTCGTTTGCAATTTCATATGTTTCTTATTTATCCTGGTTTATATCCGAAAAAGTTCGAACATTCAAATGTCTTGAATAAATCCGAATATCTAAATCCGAAATTCTAAACAAATACTAAATCCCAATTTTCAAAAATCCGTACAAAGAGTTTCGTATTTCGATTTTTTTGACATTTTTACTTACACTTCCATCTACTGCACAAGCTTACGATACGTAGAGACAGGCTTGAACCTTTTACAGTTATATAAGTATACCAAATTTTAATTCTATCTTTTTTATTCTTTAATCCTGTTCGTGTGAACACTCACAGCTTTTCTGATCTTTTAAGGCGCTTTTATACGGTTCAATGTGAATAACAACATCGATTACAGAAGGCAATTCCCTCTTGATAGCGCCTTCAACCTTGTGCGCCAGTTCATGAGCGTCCTCTGTTTTAACCTCCGGAGCTACCAGGATGTGAAGGTCAAGATTTACAGCTCCTTCTTTACCTCTTGACCTTATTTCATGGCAGCCTTTTATGCCTTCCACCTTATTTATTATTTTTCTTATCTCTGCAGGATTTATACACGCTGCATCTGTTAGAACATCTGCAGCAGACTTGAGGATGTTAAAGCCCATCCTTGATATGAAAAAAACGATAAAAATGGCGGCTATTACGTCGATTAAAGGGTATCCTGTTTTTGCTGCGATGAGACTTATAATAACGGAAACCGAGATAAATATATCTGTTTTGGTATGCATTGCATCGGCCAGGAGAAAATCGCTTTGAAGTTCCCGCCCCTTTTTTGTTTCATAAGCCATTACCCATATGTTTATAGAAAGCGTAATGAACATAATGATGAAACTTAGTGTTGTTACTTCAATGCTGTGAGGCAATGCTAATCCCTTATAGGCCTTTTTTACTATTTCAAACCCCGCGATAAATATAAGTACAGCTATCGCAATAGTTGAAAGAGTTTCAAATTTTTTGTGTCCGTAAGGGTGAGTTTTATCAGGAGGGTGTGACGCTATCCAGATACCGGTAAGACCTATAACATTTGAAGTTCCGTCAAAAAACGAGTGGAAACCATCAGATAGCATGCTTATTGAGTCAGTTATGTAGCCGTAGGCTATTTTTGCCGAGGCTACAAGCATATTGAGGATCAGGGTATAAAAAAGCACCCGTCTGACTTTCTGAAGACGTGACATCGTTTTTTAAACTTGATTTATACAGAGTAATAAATTTTTGTTTTAATGCTTTGATTATAAACTATTTGACACTACTTACCAATACAAAAATCACTGAAGATTTTATCAAGAATCTCTTCAGTGGCAGTAAAGCCAAGTATTTCACCTATCGCGTCAAGCGCGTCCCTTAATTCTACAGCCATGAATTCAGGTGAGAGTTTTTTAAACCCCTTGGTAAAGGCATTCATGGATTTAAGGGCTTTTTGTAGTGCGTGTACATGTCTTACGTTTGTTACAAGGTCAGCACTCCCGAGGGGTTTTCCGTTTAAGGCTGTTTCAGCTATTGTTTCTCTTAATTTGTCAAGTCCCTGCTCTTTAAGAGCTGATATGTTTACAATGGTTCGATTTTCTTTTTTAAATTTTATTTTTTGAGGGAGATCGGTTTTATTTATAACAAGGATAGTAACTTTCGGGTCTGATTTTCTGATTAGTTCCATATCGGTTTTATGCAGGCCTTCACTGCCATCCAGAATAACAAGCACTAAATCTGCTTCTGTCATGGCCTTTAAGCTTCTCCTTACCCCTTCTTTTTCAGCGATATCTTTAACTTCTCTTATCCCCGCTGTATCCATAATTTTAACCGGAAAGCCGTGAATATTAAGATGTTCCTCAATAACGTCTCTTGTTGTTCCGGGTATCTCCGTAACAATGGCCCTGTCCTGCTTAAGCAGGGCATTAAGAAGTGATGACTTTCCTACGTTCGGCCTGCCGATTATCGCTGCTTTAAGCCCTTGCCTGAGAATTACTCCATACTGTGAATTTTCTATCATGTTTTTTAAGCTTTTCTGTATATCCTGTGCCTTTTTCCCGATTTCGCTTAAAGACATCGGCCCCAGGTCTTCTTCCGGAAAGTCAATGTGCGCTTCAACAAGAGCTGTGAGCCCAATAAGCTTTGTCCTTAGAATGTTTATCTTGTCTGAAAGTTTTCCGCTGAGTTGTTCAACGGCGGCTTCCCGGCTCTGATCTGTTAAAGCGTTTATGATATCAAGGACTGCCTCGGCGCGTGCAAGGTCAATCCTTCCGTTGACAAAAGCCCTTTGGGTAAACTCTCCTGGTTCAGCAAGCCTAGCGCCTGCAGTTAGGAGAAGTTCCAGGATTTTTTTCAGGGGGACTGGCCCGCCGTGGCAGTTTATCTCTACAACATCTTCTCTGGTGTAGGTATGCGGTGCCTTCATTACAGAGACCAGCACCTCATCAATTATTTCTTTTTTTGAATTTATGATGTAGCCGTAAATTATTCTGTGAGAAGGGGTTTTTTTAAGAGATTTTTTTTTAGGGGAGGAAAAGAATTTGTCGGTTATTTTTATCGAGTCTTTACCGCTAAGCCTTACAATACCGATTGCGCCGTGGGCCAGGGAGGTTGATACAGCGGCTATAGTGTCCTCAGTTAGCATGATGAAGGTCTCAACTTATTTGGTTGTTAAATTATTTTTCGGATTGTTAGTGGATTACAGTTAAGGTTACCCGCCTGGAGCAGGCAGGCGATGCCCGCTTTAACGGCAGATGGTAACGGTAACGATGCCCGTTTCGGTTACGTTTAATGGTAAGGTGAAAAGGCCGAAAGACGCCTGCCTGCCGGTAGGCAGGTAACCGTCAGATGCTAAACGATACGGGCTCCCTAACCCTAATCTTTTACACTTTTTTATCCCAATTAAGCAGCAGTGCTTTGGACTTTTTTGTTTACGAAGTACTGCTGAATAATACCGAGAACATTACTTACAAGCCAGTAAACAACAAGCCCCGAAGGAAAACTTAAGAACATAAAGGTAAATACAACCGGCATAAACATCATCATTTTTGCCTGTTTCGCGTCTGTAACCGGGGTCATCTTCTGCTGGATTATCATGGTGAGTCCCATTAATATGGGGAAAACATAGTAAGGGTCTTTTGCCGAAAGATCATGTATCCACCAGATAAAGGGAGCCCCTCTGAGCTCAATGGCTATAAGCAGTATTTTATAAAGGGCGAGAAATACGGGCAGCTGAATCAGCATCGGCAGACATCCCCCCATCGGGTTCACCTTATGTTTCTTGTAGAGCCCCATCATCTCTTTTTGCATCCTCTGGGGATCTTTTTTGTGTTTTTCTTTGATAGCCGCCATATGCGGCTGTACCTGCTGGAGCCTTTTCATTGAACTCTGGCCTTTGTTAATCAGGGGGATGAAAGGTATTCTTACTATTATCGTAAGCAGGATTATTGACCAGCCGTAATTGCCTATAACTTTGTAAAACATTAATAAAAGCCAGAACAAAGGTCTTGCGATAATAGAGAAAAATCCAAAATCCACTACATGTTCAAGCCCTACGCCAAGAGGCTTGAGTATGTCATATTTTTTAGGCCCTGCATAAAACAGAAAATCTCCTTTTCCTCCAGTTACCTCATAGGCAATTTCAGCCTCATTTGTCCGGGAATCCCCGCCTGTCGGCCGGTTCCATATAAATACATTATTGTTTTTGTTTAAAGACACCAGTGCTGCAGTGAAATACTTGTCTTCCTGCGCGATCCAGGATATGCTGCCTGTGTATTCAACTTCAGGTTTGTTTTTTACTCCCATTAGCTTACGCTTTATAAAACTTATTCCACCTATATTATTTTTATCAATATCAATTTTATCACTGTCTTTAAGAAGCACCGGCCCTACGTGAACCCATGTACCTTCTTTATTAAAAATACCGAATTCTGAACCTATGGCAATTTTGTATGACGGAACCCCCTTTACTTCTGTGGCAAAGTCAACCCGGTAACTGTCTTTATAAAAAGTAAATGTTTTATTGATAGACAGGCCGGAAGGGTCTGTATGGGAAAAAGTCAGGCTATCGCTCTTGCCGGAATAATTTAATATTACGGAATCCTTATTAACGCTGTAGTTTATCTGTTCGGGGGAGTTCAGCTGTTCTTTATTCAGGATAATAGATAAGGGGGGTATTTTTGCTTCAGCTGGGACAAGAGAGACAGGGTTGTTGTCGCTATCATGGTATTCTTTTAATGCCCATTTTTTTATTGTGCCGCCTTTTGTTGTGAATACCGCTGAGTACAGGTCGGTCTCAACATGTATTTCTTTTTCAGTTTCAGGAATTTCTACCGGGACAGAAGGTGTCTCAATAACCGGAGCCGGTAAGGCTTCTTTTTCTTCCCCGGTTTTTGGCTCTTTTTCAGTCTGTTGAGGCTGAGCAGGCATTTGTACCGGCCTCTGCGGCGCAAAGTAGGAAAAAGTGACAAGTACGAGAACTGATAAAATTATAGCTATTAGGGTTCGCTGCTCCATTATTTTATATACCGTGAATCCTGACAAGTCGGGACAGGGTCATAACCGCCGGGATTAAAGGGGTGGCATTTTGCAATACGTCTCAGAAAAAGCCTTGAGCCCTTTAGAATACCGAAGCCCTGAACCGCCTCAATACAATAGTCTGAACATGATGGATGAAACCTGCAAGAATTGGGCAGAAATGGGGACAGGCATTTTTTATAAAGTTTAATGGTAAAAACAGCTAAAGCTTTCAATTATTACTCTCCGGACAATTTAATTTTTATAAAGCTTTTTTCTGAATTTCAGAATTTCTTAAGAAATAAAAAGTGAAGGATTCAAGGGATCCAGGGACCCAGGGTTCGTAATTAAAGTATTTCTTAGAATTTGTTCTTATTAGAATCCCTGAATATCGAAGCGAGTCGGAGTTTACTCGTATCGAGCGAAGAGTTTGGTACGAATTCCTTCGAATCGCTCCGACCTTGAAACCTCGAACCATTATTTTTATTTACACTGACAATTTTTTACGACCCTTGGCACGCCTTCTCTTCAAAACTTTACGGCCTCCCTGTGTACTTGTTCTTTCAAGGAAACCATGAGTTCTTTTGCGTTTTATTTTATGAGGGCGGTATGTAGTATAAGTCATTGCCTCTCCTTAGGTATAACTTTTGTTATCCCTTATTATTCACCCCTGCTATTTTGTTTCGCAAACCGAAGCAGCAGGGAAGCAGATGTTTAAATACAATTATACAGATTATTTGTCAGACTAAGTATTCTACTTAAAGTACCCCTGAAAAATCAATCTCGCGGGGAAATGAAGCAGTGAGGCTTGAATCTCGCTATTTTTGGACGATTAAATTATCAATCAGCCTGGTTTCCCCAATATTGACGGCAAGGCATATTATAGAAGGAATTTTTATCTTTTTAGATTCTTCAAGATTCCGTGGATCAGCAATTATAATATATTCTATTATTGCAGAAGGGTCTGATTTTATTAAATTTTCTATATTTTTTTTAACAAAAGATAAATCGTCCGAGCCTGACTTTATAAGGCTACTTCCAAGTTTTAACCCCCTGTATAAGACAGAGGCGGTTTTTCTTTGCCGGTGGTTCAAGTAGCTGTTCCTTGAACTCATCGCAAGCCCGTCCGGCTCCCTTATGGTCGGGCAGACAATGATTTCTATGTCGAACTCAAGGTTCTTAACCAGTTTTTTTATAACAAGTGTCTGCTGAAAATCTTTTTGTCCAAAATATGCTCTGTCAGGCATTACTATATTAAAGAGGTTTGCAACGACTGTTGCTACAGCATTGAAATGTCCCGGTCTTGATACCCCGCAGAGTATTTCACCGATACGGCCTGTATCAACAGATGATTCGGGACCTTCCGAATATATTTCCTTATCATCAGGGATGAAGACAGCGTCAATTTTATGAAGAGCATAGAGTTTATTTAAATCCCCTTCAATGTTTCTAGGATACTGCCTGAAATCCTCCTTTGGACCGAACTGCACCGGGTTTACATATATACTGAAGACGGTTGCATCGTTTTTATCTTTTGAATATCTTGCGAGGCTAAGGTGGCCTTCATGAAGTGCTCCCATAGTAGGGACAAACCCTATGGTTTTGCCTTCAGCTTTAAGCTTTTTGCTTAAAGTCTGCATATCTTTTGAAGTTTTGATTATTTCCATGAAATATTAAGGGGTATAGGATTCCAGGGTTCAAGGATTCGAGGGAAAATATAATTATTTTTTTCTTTCACTGGAACCCTGGCCTGCCAGTTTACATGCCGTAGGTATGCAGGCAGGCTTGACCCCTTGGCCCCTTGAATCCTGTGCTAGAGCTTTTTAATTTCTTTTAATAGAGCACTGAGTAGTTCACGTTCTTTTAATTTCTTTACCACTTTTCCGTGTTTGAAAAGGATTCCTGTCCCCTTTCCCCCGGCTATTCCTATATCAGCCTCTCTTGCTTCACCCGGACCGTTTACAACACATCCCATGACAGCTATTTTAACGGGTTTCTTAACCTTTGATATGATGGATTCGACCTTTTCAGCGATTCCCTGAATATCAATTTCACAGCGTCCGCATGTAGGACAGGAAATAAGCTCAGGCCCGGTTTGCCTTATATGTAAGGATTTTAATATCTCATATGCTACCCTGACTTCCTCAACAGGGTCTGCTGTAAGTGATACCCTTATTGTGTCTCCAATGCCTTCTGAAAGCAGTATGCCCAGCCCGACAGCGCTTTTTATTGTCCCTGAAAAAGCAGGGCCTGCTTCGGATACCCCTATGTGCAGTGGATAACAGAATTTTTTTGAAAAAAGCCTGTATGCCTCAACAGTTCTCATAACATCCGATGCTTTAAGGGAAACCTTGATTCTGGTAAATTTTAAATCTTCAAGGATTTTTACATGTCTTGCAGCGCTTTCGACAAGCGCTCTTGCACTCGGATGTTTATATTTTTTTAAAATATCTTTTTCAAGAGAACCGGCATTTACCCCAATCCTTATGGGAATCCGTTCACCTTTGGCGGCCATGACAACTTCTTTTATTTTAGCCCTGTTACCGATATTGCCCGGGTTTATTCTAAGGCCGTCTGCACCGCTTGAAATCGCAAGAAGCGCAAGCCTGTAGTCAAAGTGCACATCGGCAATAAGAGGGATTCTAATGCGTCTCTTGATTTTTTTTATCGCTTTGGCTGCTTCAGAGTTTAAAACAGCGACTCTTACAACTTCACAGCCTGAGGATGCAAGTTTTTTTATCTGGGATACAGTAGAAGACACGTCCCGTGTATCGGTCTTTGTCATCGACTGCACAACAACCGGTGCATTGCCGCCGATTTTAATGTTTCCGAGAGTTATCTGTTTAGTCAGCTTTCTTTTTTTTATCTGCATCTGTGCTTTCCTTTTTGTCTTCTGTTTTTGCCAAGCCGGGATTCTGTTCAGGCTGTATTTTAGCGGGTCGTTTTCTGCGCTGATAAAGAGTGACAGCTTTCATATGTTCTTTACCTGTTCTTGAGAAATGGTGTGTTCCGTTATTTTTAGATACAAAATACATGTAATCAACATCCGCCGGATAAAGCGCGGCCCGGATCGATTTAATCCCCGGAGATGCGATAGGTCCGGGAGGTAAACCTTTTATTATGTAAGTATTATAGGATGTTTTTCTTTTAAGGTCAGCTTTTGTAATTCTGTGCCGCATTTTCTTTATCCCGTAAACAGTTGTCGGATCTGCCTGAAGGCGCATTTTTTTCTTTAAGCGGTTGTGGTAGACAGCAGAGATAAGAGGTCTCTCTTTATTATATAAGGCTTCTTTTTCAATTATTGAAGCGAGTGTCAGAACCTCTGTTTCGCTCATGCTGAGTTCCTTAGCCCTCTCTCTCAGAGATTGATTGAAATTTTCTCTTAACCTGTGCACCATAATCCTGAAAATATCCTTAGGGTCTGCCCCTTTTGCGAAATTGTATGTATCAGGGAACAGATAGCCTTCGAGGCTTGGAGCATCTATATTCTGAGATGCAAGGAATTTTTTATCTTTAACAAGCTGCCAGGAATTATCGTTTATAAGGTTTTTGTTTTCGAGCTTTAATTTAATATCTGCGAGCGTTGACCCCTCGGGTATGGTGATAAGGTACTGGACGATCATGCCCTTTCTGAGGCGGCTAAACACTTCCCACGAGGACATGTTAGTATTAAGATTGTAATAACCAGCCAGTAGTTTTCTGTCTATTGATGCTAGTTTGCCCAGAAGGAGAAAGACATATGTATTTTTAATGGTGCCTTTCTCTTTTAATATGTTTATACCCTGCGAATAGGTAGACCCCTCCGGAATGAAAACTTCTTTCCACATGTACTCTGCGGAAATCGGCATAAAAAGGGTAACGTAAGTTAAGAGGCCGGATAATAGTATAAAACTGAAGGCTATGAAAATTACTTCTGTTGTACGTATAAAGCGGTTTTTCATTATTTTATGCTGTCAGGAAAACTCAGGTAACGTAATTTAAATAGCATGCCAGAACTAAAAGATAAAATCAAACGGGAGAGGAGCATAACAATGCAGATTTTCCTATTATTTAAGATAAGTTAGGTGTGGATAGCAACAGATAGACCTGCCTGCTCGCTTGCCTCGGGGTAAAGCAGGCCGTCAGGTTTACATGCAGCTGGGATGCAGGGCTGTGGTAATCTGTAAAGAATCTGTGCTAATCAGCGTTACTTTAGTGTTTTTATGAAATCGTCAATAGACAGCGCCGGCAGAGTCATAAGCTGAACTGTTCCTCTGGAACCGAGCTCTACAGACATTTTTACTACCGCATTGTTATCAGGTGCATCAAGCAGAGTAACAAAATCATAAGGCCCGAGTACTGAATACTGGCCAAGAACCTTAATTCCCATCGCTTCTATCTCCCTGTTCACCTCTTTAATTCTGTCAGGCCGCTGTTTAATAGTCTTTCTCCCCTCGTCTGTAAGGTTGCTCAATGCAATATAAATAGCCATATTACCCTCCTTTTAATGAATGTTTACAGGCCTTTCTTACGATATACTATAAATTTTCTTAATTGTCAATATATAAGGGATTCACAGGAATACTTATGTATTTATAAGTAGATTTAGGTTGAAAAAAATAATCTTTTTTATTAGATTATTTACTCATCTTAAAGGGGAGGGCAAGTCCAAATGATTAATAAATCTTTTATTTCAGGAGCAGTATCTCTACTATTTTATATAGTGCTGTTATCTCCTGTCTACGCACAAAAACCTACTGCGAAAACATTTTATGATATCGGGATCCAGAACAGTCAAAACTCAGAATTTTCAGAAGCTATTGACGCGTTTCAGCATGCCATAAAGCTAAAGCCGAATTATGCCGAGGCCCATTTTGGCCTGGGGAATGTGTACTACAGCCTTCACAGATACACAGAAGCAGTGGATGCATATAAAAAGGCTGTTAAGTTTAAACCTAAACATTTTGATGCTTATGTTACCCTTGGTGTTGTTTCTTCAATGTTAAGCAGGGATGATGAGGCGATTGACGCGTTTAAGAAGGCCGTTAAAATCAGGCCTAAGAGTGCTGAGGCATTTTATAACCTCGGTAGTATTTATATGGAGACTGAACGATATAAGGAAGCTGCCGGTGTCTTTGAAAAAGTTGTGGCGCTTAAGCCCGGACTTGCGGAGGCACACTATAATCTTGGAATTTCCTACCTTGAGTTACGAAAAATAATGTTGAAATCGGCCAGGGAAGAGCATAATACACTTCAAAAACTGGACAAGAACCTTGCAAAAGACCTGTCCGATTTGATAAAAAAGGCACAAAAGTAATGTAACTCAACATCCCTTCCTGACCTCTTTTTTTAGATTATTTAACAGAAGAGATATGTGCCCCGGCAGAATCAGGCCTCCTTGGTGATTTCACGTGTTTTTTAGTGTGTTTTTCCATGAGATTCTGTTATGTTTAGTAGCATAGACTAAACCTGGTATGGTTTAAACAGAGTTCCTGTATTATAGAGACAGGATAATGTAATTTTAAATTTTATGTAGCCAGGGAATCTTGTCAAAAACAAACAATGAGTAAACAGCCGGCATATCCATCCAGTAAAAACCCGCGCCTTAAGGACTCTTATAACCGGACCATAGATTACCTAAGAATATCCATAACAGATAAATGCAACCTGAAATGCATTTATTGTATGCCTAAAAAAGAAATAAAGTATTTTGAAAAATCAGAGGTGCTGACGTTTGAAGAAATTGTCAGGTTTGTGCGAATTGCCTATAAGAACGGTATTAGAAAAGTCCGGATTACAGGGGGTGAACCCCTTATGAAAAAAGATATATCCCTTCTTATATCATCTATCAGACAGGCAGGGGTAAAGGATTTAAGCCTTACTACCAACGGGATTATGCTGCCGGGCCTTGCAGGCGGGCTGAAAAAGGCAGGTCTTGACCGTGTCAATATAAGCCTGGATACGATGGATGCTGACAAATATAAAAAAATAACAGATGGAGGAGATATTAATCAGGTATGGCAGGCCATAGAAGAGGCTGATAGCGTCGGGCTCTCTCCGGTAAAGATAAACGTGGTGCCTATACGCGGGCTTAATGATGATGAGATACTCTCTTTTGCTTCTCTTACTATTGATAAAAACTTCCATGTAAGATTCATAGAGTTTATGCCTGTGGGCTGTAATGAGATGTGGAAGCAGGAAAAGAGTATAGATTCCAAAGAAGTACTTAAATCAATATCAACACTCGGCAGCCTTGAACCTTTAAAGTTCAGAGGAAAAGGTCCGTCAAGGAATTTTAAGATAAAAGGATCTAAAGGAGTTATCGGGATTATTAGCCCGATTAGTGATTATTTTTGCGGTTTTTGCAGCAGATTAAGACTTACAATTGACGGAAAGATAAAACCGTGCCTTTTCTCCGAGAAGGAGATTGACATTAAAACTTTGATGAGGAGAGGGGCGTCAGACCTGGAAATCGAAAAGCTGCTTCATGAGGCAGTAAGAATAAAACCCCGGAGGCATTTTCTTCACGAAAACGCCGGTTCCTCCAGTTTTCTTCAGGCGATGTCTAAAATTGGAGGATAATTGAAAACGGTTCATTGTTCACTGCTTGCCCGCCAGTCAGTTTGGAGGGTTCATAGTTTGCCGACAACTGATAACCATGAGCTATCAACCATGAACAATAAACCCGCAATTATCTGTTATTCTTTTCTTAACTCGTAACCTGCAACTCGAAACTCGCAACTATCTGTCATTTTAAATTTGAAACTTTTTTGCATATTGCATATTGTATTAAGACACTATGACAATTTATCTCTTAATAATTCTCCTGGCGTATCTGGGAATACTTGTGTTTGGTTACTGGCTTAAGGCCTTAAACCTGAAGCATTTGAAAAAATACGGGGCAGAGGTCCCGTCTGAATTTGTCGGCCATATTGATGCGGAATTATTAAAAAAAACGAGGGACTATACCATAGAGAAAAACAGGCTTTCATCTTTTAATTCTGTATTTGACAATATTGTTCTTCTGATTTTTTTATTTGGTGGGCTGTTAAATTTTTATAATTCATGGATAGTGTCTATGCAATGGCATTTTATCCTTTCAGGTCTTGCCTTTTTTCTGTTTTTAATCTATGCCGAAACAATTATTTCAATACCATTCAGCCTGTACAGCACTTTTAAGATCGAGAACAAATTCGGGTTTAATACATTAACCGCCCGCTTGTGGTTGACAGATTTTTTCAGGTCAATCATTATCTCAACAATCCTTATGGGCATCCTGATCTCAGTCGGTTTGTGGCTTGTTATGGCGAGCCCTGATTACTGGTGGCTCTGGGTCTGGGTGTTTTTTCTCTGCTTCAGCCTTTTTATAATGTACATATCTCCTTATGTTATAGAACCACTTTTTAATAAATTTATGCCGGTTGAAGACAGTGAACTGGAAGATAAAATAAAAGACCTTGCCCTAAAGGTTGGTATAAGGGTAAACAGGATATTTAAGATGGATGCCTCAAAAAGGAGCAGGCACACAAATGCCTATTTTACGGGCATAGGCAGGGTTAAAAGGATCATACTTTATGACACCCTGCTTGAAAAGATGGACAAAAACGAAATTCTGGCAGTGCTTGCACATGAAATCGGTCACTGGAAGAAAAAACATGTGCTGAAACGCATTATCATTTCAGAGGCAATAGCCTTTGCAGTGCTCTATATATCATTTAAAATCCTTAAAACAGATTTTTTATTAAATTTGTTTTCCATTGATACTGATTCATTTTTCGCGAAAATAATTATACTCGGTTTTATCGGGAGTATAGCCGCTTTTCCCGTAAGTCCTTTATTCAGCTATTTTTCCAGACGGCATGAAAAAGAGGCAGACCGTTTTGCCTGTGAACTTACGGGCACTCCTGATAGCATGGCAAGCTCACTTATAAAGCTTTCAAAAGACAACCTTTCTAACCTTCATCCGCATCCTTTGTACGCAGCATTTCATTACTCTCACCCCCCTGTAGTTCAGAGAGTGAGGGAATTAAAAAAGTTGAGACCGGCAGGAAGTGCATGCCTCTCAGAAAGTTCGTAACAGACTGCTTTACATCTTAGCTTGACTGTTTTAATAAAGAAAACATCGTAATGTTTTTTTTGATATACTTTTGATATATGAACAGTTTGGTTAAGCCATTTGCTGGTTTTCATTTTAAAACCATTTTAAATATATATCAGGTTCTGATATTTGCTGTACTTTTAATTCTGTCTGCATATGGAGAGACTGTATCTGCTGAGCAGGCTAAAACGCTGAAAAAAGTAAAACCTGATCAAAGCCGGGTTCCACGCATATTAGCTGTTGATCTTAATGCACGCCTGAACAAAGGGGATGAGGTTTTAATTGTTGATGTCCGTTCTTTAGAGGCGTTTAAGGTTCAACATATATCCGGTGCTGTTTCAATGCCTCTTAAGGAGCTTGTATCCCGCCTTAAAGAGCTTCCCAAAGACAGGGACATTGTTTTTTACTGAACATGACCTGATGAATTTAAAAGTGCTCGTGCAGCGCTTATCATCTATAAAAACGGCTATACTCGGGTTTCTGCGCTTAAGGGCGGCTTAGGTGTATGGAGGCAGTCAGGCTTTCCTGTAAAACCCTGAGCCTGGATACTTCGGTTTACAATGATTGTTAAAGTTTTCAGAGATAAAAAGATTTTAATAGTATCTTTCCTGATTGCCTTAATCACTGTGCTTGTTTATATCCCGGCGATTCAGAACGGTTTTGTTAACTGGGATGATAATGATTATATTTATGAGAATCCGGATATACGCCATATTGGATTCAAGTCCCTGGTATGGATGACAACATCATTTCATGCGTCTAACTGGCATCCGCTCACATGGCTTTCACATGCGGTCGATTATTCAATATGGGGACTGAACCCGGCGGGGCATCATGTCTCAAGTGTAATATTTCATGGATTGAATACTTTTCTTGTTATTGTCCTGACCGTGATTCTGTTAAGTCATGCCATGCACGGGAAGCAGGCCCTGAATACTGATAAAGACCGGCAGTACACTTATACCCCTCTGATTGCAGGGGCAGTAACCGGTCTTTTGTTTGGACTTCATCCTCTGCATGTTGAGTCAGTAGCCTGGGTATCAGAGAGAAAGGATGTTCTTTATGCTTTCTTTTTCCTGCTGAGTATTCTGACATATCTCAAGTATGTTACATTTTTAAGAAAAGAAAAAGTTACGGGTTGCGGGTTGCGAGTTGCGGGTTGGTGGTACATCCTCTGTCTTTTATTTTTTATCATGGCATTAATGAGTAAGCCTATGGCCGTAACCCTGCCGGTCGTGCTTATTATTTTAGATGTATATCCTTTTAAAAGGACTGACTATAAAAGGTTGTTTATAGAGAAACTCCCTTTTTTAGGATTAAGCATTGCATCTTCAGTAATAACTTTGACAGCACAGCGTGCAGGCGGTGCAGTTATATCGCTTGAGTACATACCGTTCTGGGACAGGATACTGGTAGCGTTTCGTGCGCTCTTTTTTTACCTTTATAAAATGGTTTGGCCGACAGATCTTGCCCCTCTGTATCCTTATCCGTCTAAAGTATCTGTTTTCATGACTGAATATATAGCTTCTATTATTCTGGTGCTGCTTGTAACGGCAATTACTGTTTATTTATGGAAAAGGCAGAAGGTCTGGTTAGCTATATGGGCATACTATGTAATAACCCTTCTGCCGGTGCTCGGTATTATTACGGTAGGGACACAGGCGGCAGCTGACCGTTATACCTATCTGCCGAGCATAGGGCCGTTTCTCCTTTTTGGATTGGCTGCAGCAAAGTTAACATGCAAAAAGGAGGAAAAGGATATCACTGACCTTAAAAGGTTTTTTGGTATTGTTACAGTTACAGCGGTGATATCGGTTCTTCTTGTGAGTCTTACCCTTAAGCAGGAAAAAATATGGAAGGATTCAGTCGCACTGTGGGAACATGCCCTGAAAGTATATCCGAAAGATCTGCATGGTACACCTAAAGTTCATAACAATCTTGGCGAGGCCTATTTTTCTCAGGGTTTTGCTGACAGGGCAAAAGAGCAGTTTGAAACTGTATTAAAGCTGAGGCCTGATTATGTAAGAGCGCATTATAACCTTGGCAATGTCTATGCGTTTAATGGCCTGCTTGACAGGGCAAAAGAGCACTATCAGACAGCGATAAGGCTGAGGCCGGAGCATGCGGATTCACATTATAATCTTGGTAATGTCTACATATCCCAACGTATGTACAGCAAAGCTATAGAGCATTATCAGACAACAATAAGGCTCAAGCCGGGCTATATAAATGCGTACAATAATCTCGGCAATGTCTATAAGAATCTGGGTATGTATGGCAGGGCGATAGGGCAGTATAAAGCTGCCTTAAGGCTGAAGCCGGATTTTACTGAAGCGCATTATAACCTTGCCATAGCCTATAGCTACAAGGGTCTGACTGACAAGGCGAATGAACATTTTGGTATTGCAAAAAGATTAAATCCTGACCTGTTAAAATAATAAATCTAAAAAGAACTTCCCTTTTTAACCTTCTATTACTCTTTGCCTTATGCCTGCCTCTACCTACGACAGACAGGTGCCGGTAGACAGGTAATAAACAGACCCGATTCCTGCAAGCGCCATAAAAATTAACATTCCCCATTCGTTCATGGCAGGAGCAGGAGTAGTTATCAATTCAAAAGCACCTATGTCACATATGAATGTACCATTTAGATCTCCGTCTGCAGGACGCGTTCTTCCTCTCTGGTCTGATGCAGGACAGCCGGTGTTGTCACCTCTGTCTATAGCCGGACTGCCGGCAAGAAGGGCATGTGTCAAGGTTGGTCCGCCGTTATTCTGTAGCGGTCCCAGCATAGGGTCAATTCCGGGCTGATCACCGGGATTCGTTAAACCACATGTATTATCGCTGTCAATGTTCCAGCCGCTTGAAGTGATTGGCCCTCCTACGCAATCTTCAGGAAGATTATTTGAAATTATGGTATTTAATAGTGACAACGTAATACTGGCATTAAAAATCCCTCCGGCCAGATTGGTTGCAGGAGAGCCGGTGGCTGTAGTACTATTACCATTAATTGTTACGTTTGTCAGAGTCATAGTTCCGCCATTATTGTAAATACCGCCTCCAAAAGCCAGGCTTAAAGATCCGCCGCTTGAAGAAGCAATGTTATTGCTTACAGTAACGTTTGTCAGAGTCATAGTTCCGCCATTATTGTAAATACCGCCTCCATATGATGTGGCAGCAGCAGCTGCGTTTGCTGAGGCAGTGTTATTGCTTATGGTAACGTTAATGAGCGTCATAGTGCCGTTGTCATTATTAATACCCCCGCCGCGGGTATTTAGGCCGGTTATAGTATTATTTCTTATGGTGACGTTTGTCAGTGTTACGTCACTATCAAAACTTCCTACTCCTCCCCCGAAAGTATTAAATGCTGAGGCATCCTGCATTGTTAAATCAGAGATAGACACGGTTGAATCAATGATAAGGAAAATACGGCTGTTGCCGCTTGTTACAGCGATTGATTGAACAGGGCCGTTTATGGTCATATTTTTGTTGTTGATGATTAACTGGCCTGTAGTGAGAGTAATAATACCTGTGACAGTAATGTTTATAATGCCCCCCGGGTCTACATCAGCAATCGCCTGTCTGAGGGAACCTGCTCCGCTGTCATTAAGAGTTGTAACGATTTCCACCGGCGCGGAATAAACCATCTGCGCACTGCTACACAATAAAACCAGAAATAATACCAGTATTACAAGCACTTCTCTTATCCTGTTTTGTGTTAACCCGGGGTTTTTCATCTTATCTAACCTTTCTTGATTATTAATAAATTAATATTACAGCATAGCAGTAAAAATAATATTTTTGTTCTGGTAAGTTGACTATATTATATAGATATTTCAGGAATTTTTGTCTATATGCCTCGCAATAAAAGAGGGGTCAGAGCGTTAACTCTGCCTTTAATATGAGTATAATTGTCCCGGTTCAGCCAGTCGTTTTATGCTCCGGGTTAAGTTCTTGGGCATGCCATTAGCTTATCACCGAGGTTGCCGGGTTTACGCGAATATCCTAATTGCCCATATATTATCGTATATTATAATAAATTATATTTGACAAACCTAATATAATATAATATTATATATTAAATACTATATCGGTTGTTTAATCTCCTGAAACAGATTAAGTTGTAATTATATCGAATATTAATGTATTTACCTTATCAATAGTCATGGAAGAACAAACATATGCAAAAGTTTAAAAAGTAAACAGAGCATCAGAAATACCCCGGAAATATTTTTATCTTCAAAGCATGATACAGAGTTCTCTGAATTAATAAAGAGCATAGGCGCCAATTAAAATATCAGCCTGTCTTTCAGAAAATAAAAAAGTTAATAAAAGAGGATAAGTCTTTAATTTTAAGGAGTGAATAAATGCCTGAAGAAGAAAGGCTCACCCTGTATGAAGAAGATTTTTATAGAGGAAATGACGTAGAAGAAGATGTCTTTCAGCTTGTGGTCTTCAGACTCTCCAGGGAGTGGTATGGTGTTGAGATAACCAAAACAAGAGAAATACTGAAAATAGAGGGCATAACATACTTGCCTTCAAGCCCTGAACATGTTGCCGGAATCTTCAATTTAAGAGGGAACATTTTATCAGTTACAGATTTAAAAAGTGTTTTTGGTTTGCCTTATGAGGAAATGACTGAAAGATCGAGGATTGTGGTTGTTGAATCTGGAATTATTGAGACAGGATTTTTAGTAGATGAACTCGCTGAAGTAACAGATGTTCCGGTAAGTAAAATAGACCCTACACTTACAACCATATCCCCCCATAGAGCTGACTATTTGGACGGGGAATGCAGAATAGACGACAAGCTGATCGGGGTGCTGAATATTAAAGAAATATTGAGAGGCCGCAGATCATGATTAAGAAATTATTATTAATGATGAATATAGGTGAGACAGTGATTCAGCCAGATTTTTCCGGCACATACAAATATCTTATAAATAAAAATTACAGGGGGTGAAGTTAAAATGAAAAAGGGAATAATTTTGGCGGCAGGATTGATACTATATTTTGGTCTGAGTGTATTTTGCTATGGTGCACAGACCATTGAAGCAAAGAAGGTGGACAAAAGCCCTGTTATTGATGGCTCAGGAAGTGACTCATTATGGACCCGGGCAAATGAATATACTGTTTATGATGAAGTAGCCAATATTAGCATGACTTTAAAGGCGGTCTATACTGATACCGGGATATTTTTCCTGGCCAGTTATCCGGATCCAAATGAGTCTATTACCCAAAAGACATGGGTGTGGAATAAAGATATGAAGACATATAAGACCGGATCTGACCGTGAAGATATGTTTGTATTTAAGTGGAATATGGAAGCAGGGCCTGTAGATCTCTCATTGAAGTCTGACAACGATTATATGGCGGATATCTGGTTCTGGAAGGCCTGCAGGACTGACCCTGTAGGTTATGCAGATGATAAGTACCAGCGCTATAGTTCCATCGAAGTGCCAAAAGCCATGCAGCTTACCTCGAAAACCGGAAGAACGTTTTATCTGTTAAGAAAAGGAGATAGCGGAACTTCTGCCTATCAGAATACTCTCTACGGGGTTTATAAGGGAGATAAGATGTCCAAATATACCAACGTTCTTCCTGCAGGCAGCAGGGCGGATGTGAAGGCAAAAGGAATCTGGTCTGGCGGCAGATGGACAATAGAGTTTGCAAGGGCCTTAAAAACCGGAAATACAGATGATATCCAGTTCAATACATCTAAAAGTTATCTCTTTGGTGTGAGCAGATATGAAATAGCCGGCAGAAAACCGAATCCAAAGGTGGATCAGCCGCTTTATGGCTCAGGGGATGTAAGCGAGAAGCTTACACTGATATTTGGAAAGTAGGACTAAATGTATAACGAAGGGTTAATGAAACGACCAGGGAAAACATACTTCAGGTTAAATAAATTTACTAATTATTAAATAGGAGAGAATGACATGGGTTTATCATTCGGGATGACTCGTAATATCGGTCTTTTGGTGATGGTCGCGATTATTGTGGTAATGGGGATTGTCTCTCTTACTGCCACAGGAAGGATCAATAATAGCCTGTCAGTGGTTATGGAAGTGGAAAGACCAAACCTCGAATTGGCAGATGAGTTAAGGCAGCATTTTATTAATGCCAGAAATATCTTTGTTGCCTATACCAGAAGGGAGACAACTGACATTACCCCTGCAGTTCAGCTTATAAATGATGTAATTAAGCGTTCAACAAGTTTAAAAGAGCTGCTTGGAAAAGAGGAGGATGTGGCCAAATTTATCAGTTCTGCCAAGCGTTTTAAAGTTGCAGCTGTTAATTATGCCGAGGAGTTTGAATATGATCCAACCGGTGCATCTGCTATTGATATGGAAAAGGTTGCAATGACTACGGCTAACGAAGCCAATGTGATATTAACCAGCATGGTCAAGGATATAAGGATTAAGATTAAGGCAGCTGATGAGACCATGCTTGGTATATCAAGGAATAGCCAGAAGGTGATCCTGATATGTGTGGTAATAGGAATGATTGTTGGTATTGCCGCAGCTCTTTTTATGGGATATGGGCTCTCGTTTCCTTTAAGGAAGCTTACTGCTGTCACTACTATGGCAACAAAATCTGCAGATTTAACTCAACAGGTTGATGTAACCACCAAAGATGAAATAGGTCAGCTTGGTGAAGCATTTAATAAGCTGATTAAAAGTCTTCGAAGCATAATTGTCCAGATACGTGAAGCGGGACTGCAGATTACAACATCTGCTGCTCAGATACTATCTGCCTCAGAGGAGCAGGCATCAGGCGCTACAGAGCAGTCTTCAACCGTTACCGAGGTGTCATCTACTGTTGAGGAACTTGCGTCCACTGCTTCCCGTATTGCAGAGAGTTCTGAAACAGTGGCAAAGACAGCAGAGCGCACTCTGGCCGGGATGCAGGAGGTAAATATAAAGGTCGGCACATCAGCTAAAAGGATTCTTGCTCTTGGCGAGAAGTCCCAGTCAATAGGCAATATCACAAAGATCATAGATGATATTGCAGAGCAGACGAATCTTCTGGCGTTAAATGCGGCAATAGAGGCAGCAAGGGCAGGTGAGGCAGGACGGGGATTTGCAGTAGTAGCTCAGGAGGTAAGGAAGCTTGCTGAGCGTTCCGCAGAGTCTACAGGAGAGATACGTCAGCTGATAACAGAGATTCAGGGTGAGACGAATGCCACTATAATGGGCATTGAGGATTCGACCAAATGGGTAGCCAAAGGATTGGAGATGATACAGGAGACAGCCAGGTCTGCAAAAGGGATATCAATGGCAACTCAACAGCAAAAGAGTGCATCAGAACAGGTGGTGCAGGCAATGAGGAATATAGATACAGTGACCAAGCAGTTTGTATCGTCAACTAAACAGACAGCCTCATCAGCAATCCAGCTTAACAGTTTATCTCAGGAGCTTAAGCAGGCAATAGGAGAATTTAAGCTTGGAGATGGGACAAAAACTGATAGCATGACCGGTGTACATTGAACTGTTTATATCACGTGCAAAGCGGTAACTCAGCATAAATCAGCGCAGGTCGAGCATCATGGATAAAAAAGATTTTATAGCAATTTACGAAGCAGAAACTCAAGACTACCTTACAAGGCTGGATAAAGGTCTTGTAGAGTTAGAGAAAGATCCTGATAATTTAGAGCTTATAACAGAACTCAACAGGGCAGCGCATACCTTAAAAGGTTCTGCAAGGGTTTTTGGATTTTATGAGATTCAGGAGATAGCGCATAGGATAGAGGATATATTTGAAAAGGTGAGCCAGAAGAGATTGGTATTTAGTCCCCAGGTTGCCGACCGAATATTTAAAGGGCTTGATGTTGTCCGGGGCATAGCTGAAAAAATAGTGAAGGAAGAAAGAATAGATGTAGATATATCTGAAACATGTAAAGAGCTGGAGCAGTGTTTCTCAGCAGAAACAGAAAGTGAAGAGGATAAGCCACAGACTGAAGTTCGAAGACAAAGGACTAAAAACAAAGAGCCAAAAAAAGAGACAGGAAAACAACAGTATACAAAGACCGGTAATCCTAAGAGTGTAAAATCATCGGCTCAGGCAGGTGAAGAAATTAAAAAAGCGCCGAAGAAAGTTCCCCTGAAAGAAACTCAGTCATCAGCGTCTGAAGACATACAGAAATTAACACCGCCGGAAGAATATATCCGTGTGCCGTTAAGCAGGGTCAATAAACTTCTTAATTTAGTTGGTGAGATGGTTATAAACAAGATGAAATCTTCTGCCAAGATTGCCCGGGCAAAAAGGCTTTTTACTCTCAGCAAACAGGTACAGAAGAGGATTTCCGGTTTAGGCGAAACAATTAAAAAGAACTTTCCTTCTGAGGATACTGAAGCAGCTAAATTATTCAGTCAGTGTGATACGGATATTCAAAGGCTAAAAGAAGACGCCCTCGGTTTATACGATAATATTTCAACTGAAGCCTTTCACCTTGACCCGGTGATAGATGAATTACAGGCCAGGATGAAAGAAATAAGAATGCTGCCCTGCGCTACAATATTTGAAGGTTTCCCCCGCATGGTAAGGGATATAGCATCCCAGGAAGCTAAGGAAATCAATTTAGAGATTTCCGGTGAAGGGACAGAGTTAGATAAAAAGATTCTGGAGGGGATAAAGACGCCTTTAATGCATATCCTTCGTAACTGTATTGACCATGGCATTGAAACGCCGGAGAAAAGGATCAAGCTTGATAAACCAAGGATAGGGACAATCAAATTATCTGCCTATCACGAAGCAGGCAATGTAATCATTGCAATAGAAGATGATGGAAGGGGAATAGATGTTGACGAAATAAAACAAACAGTTTTAAAAAAACACCTTGTACCTAATGAAGAATTAGAGGTGATGACAGAAAAAGAAATCCTGAACCTGGTATTTATGAATGGTTTTTCCACAAGTCCGATAATTACTGACGTTTCCGGCCGGGGAATAGGACTCGATATTGTAAGACGTGATATCGGGCATTTAAAAGGTCGGGTTATTTTAGACGCCCGGAAGGACAAAGGCACAAATTGCACACTGATTTTACCGCTTACTATTGCGATCATACAGGTTCTATTAATAAAATCACAGGGAATCCTTTTTGCACTTCCTGTTTCTTCCATAGAAGAGAGTCTTAAGGTAAACATGGAAGAAGTCTCTACTATTGAAGGAAAAATGGCAATACAGGTAAGAGGACATGCTGTGCCGGTGGTGAGGCTGGATGAAGTTCTCGGACTTCCAGAGACACAGTTAAACGAAGATAATCAGCAAAAATCCATGTTTCCGGTGGTTATTGCCAATTCATTAGACAAGCATGTCGGCTTTATTATTGATGAAATTATTGGTGAAGAAGAAATATTCATAAAGAGTTTAGGTGAACATCTGGGCAAGATTAAGAATGTAAGCGGTGCAACAATTCTGGGGACAGGTGAGGTTGTTGTCATCCTTGATGTGGCTGATTTAGTTGACCAGAGCCGGCTTAGCCACCCGGCGGTTGCAGTTAAAAAACCCTCGCCTGAAAACATGCAAAAAGCAAAAAGGATACTGGTTGTAGAAGACGCCCTTTCTACAAGAGAACTTGAGAAGAGTATTTTAGAAACACACGGATATCATGTGGATACGGCTGTAAATGGTCTGGACGGACTTGACAGGATAACGCAGGGTCAATATGACCTTGTTGTAAGTGATATCAAGATGCCGAGGATGGATGGTTTTGAATTTTGTAAGACTTTAAAAAAGAATGATGAATATAAGGATATACCGGTGGTAATGGTAACTTCCATGGAAAAAGAAGAGGACAAAAGACGCGGGATTGAAGTAGGGGCTTCCGCATATATTATAAAGCGTGTTTTTGACCAGGGGAGCCTTCTGGATACGATTGAACGCCTGATAGGCTGATCCAAAAAGGGGCAAAAAATATGTCAAATGGAATTATCAGAGTTTTAGTAGTTGAAGATTCTCCTTTAATGTGCAAGGTTTTGACGAATATATTAAACGCTGATCCCCGGATTCTTGTGGCAGGTGTTGCGCATGATGGAAAAGAGGCTGTTGAAATCGTGCCCTGGCTAAAGCCGGATGTTATCACCATGGATATTCATATGCCCAGGATGGACGGCCTGGAAGCCACCAAGCAGATAATGGCATATAATCCTACTCCTATACTCGTTGTTTCTGCCTCGATCTTTAAGGTAGGTATGGATAAGGTGTTTAAGGCTATCTCCTATGGAGCGTTAGATGTAATTGAAAAGGGTCAGATGGAAGTTGCAAGAAATGTAACAAGCGGGACGGAATTGCTGGAGAAGGTGAAGTTTTTAAGCGGTATTAAAGTTATCCGTCATCCACTGGCAAAACTGAAAAAAGTAAGAAAACCCATAGGAATTCCCAAAATCTCCAAACAAAAGGATCTTGATAAAATTGTTGCTATCGTTGCTTCAACCGGAGGTCCGCAGGCGCTTCATTCCATACTTAAAGGCTTTCCTGATAATTTTCCATGCGGCGTAGTTATTGTTCAGCATATTCCCAGCAGCTTTATAGGAGGGTTGGCAGACTGGTTAAATAGTGAATCCCAGGTTGAAGTCAAGGTAGCAGAGGATTCAGAGGAAATACGCCCCGGGGTTGTATATCTTGCTCCCGCTGACTTACAGATGAGAACAGAGGAGGAAGGGATGATCCGCCTTTCAAATGACCCGGCCCTTAATGGTTACATGCCCTCAGGAGATGTGTTGTTGGAGTCTGTAGCCCGGGCATATAAGGAAAATGCTATAGGAGTAATTCTGACAGGTATGGGGAAAGACGGTGCAGGCGGGATAAAGACTATTAAAGAAATGAATGGCATGACAATTGCCCAGGATGAAAAAAGCTGTATAGTATTTGGTATGCCAAAGGTGGCTATTGAGATGGATGTGATTGATAAGGTGCTTTCCTATGAAAAAATTGCGGAGGAGATTGTAAAAACATTAATTGGTTAAACGGATAAAACTTAAAATCGAGGATAAATCAGCAAAAACCTGCGGTAAACAAAAACAATAATGCAGATACTTATTTTTAATCTGTTGAATGAAGAACTGGGGCTGGATATTTCTTATGTGTATGAAATATTAAGACCTCAGGATATCCATCCTCTGCCTAAAGCACCGGAGTTTATAGAGGGAGTAATAAATTTAAGAGGACATATAGTTGCTGTAATCGATCTGAGAAAGAGATTTAATATTAATATTACAAAAGACAGGCCAGCGATGCGAATTATTATTTGTAAGGCAAACAGGTTTATAGTAGGCCTCATTGTTGATAGTGTAAATGAGGTTATTAATTTACCTGATAAAAATATCGCTCCTCCACCGGGAGTTGTCTCAATGCAGACAGAGGACAGCCACATATCAGGCATGGCAAAACTCGGTAAAAGGGTAATTACGATCTTGAATTTAGAAGAAATTTTAACAAAACAGGAAGCTGAAAAATTATCAATGGTAAAGAAATAGCTGTGAGTTGATAACATGGATATAGCGCCTGCCTCCAGGACCCGAATCCGCAAGAAGAAAAATATTCTGCCCCTTTCAAAAAAGGATTTCATGCTTTTTCAGACACTCCTTATAGATGAAAGCGGTCTGTACTTTGATAAAGATAAAAGCCGGTCTCTGCAGCTTGCTCTCTGGGAACGCGTTCAAAAACGGGGGCATGGTTCTTACCGTGAATATTACAACCTTTTAAAATTCCATCCTGAGGGGCGGTTGGAAATAAGCGATCTCCTGGATTTGATCACAATAGGCGAAACATATTTTTTCAGGAACAGACCGCATTTTGAAGCATTAATGAAATTTGTGCTCCCGGAGATAATCCGTAAAAAAATATCTTCGAAAAACAGGTCATTACGTATATGGTCAGCAGGATGTTCCAGGGGAGATGAACCTTATTCAATCGCCATGGCTGTTATGGAGGTCCTGCCTTCTTATAAAAACTGGGATATATCCATACTGGGTACTGATATAAACAAAAATGCTCTGGCTAATGCGAAAGAGGCTGTCTATGGAAGAAAGGATACCAGCCGCCTGTCCGGGGAATACCTTGATAAGTATTTCCAGGTGAGAGGGACAAATTATATCCTGGATAATAGCGTGAAGAAACTGGTTAGATTTGAATCTCATAATTTGGCCAGTGACCCGTTCACCATACAGCAAATGAGGAATCTGGATATTATATTCTGCAGGAATGTAACTATATATTTTAATTTTCAGACCACAAAACAAATAACAGAAAAATTCTATGATTGCCTGTCATCAAACAGCTACCTTTTTATTGGACATGCAGAGACATTATGGCAGATAACTAATAAGTTTAAGAGCGTTGAATTTCCTCAGACATTTATTTATAAAAAAGCTCTTCAGCCGGTTGAGGAAACAGCCATGAGGCCATTTATGAGCGTGCCTGAGATTAACCTTGAAGAATTTGTCCATTCAACTGCTAATATCGGGTTTGTAAAAACACAAATCTCCGGCGAGAATTTTTTTTCAGAAGAGGCGGTTTTTTCTGAAGCAGCCGGGGATGAGCTGGAAGAAAAAGCTGACCAGTTTCAGAATATTGCAATCCCTTCCCAAATAAAAGCGGAAGAGGAATTCAAGGCGCTTCATCAGGAAGCCGCAATATTTTTTAATGAAAAAAAGTATGATGAGGCCCTTTTGCGGTTCGACAAAATAATAGCTAAGGATAAAAACAATATTACTGCCTATTTTGCCAAAGCAAATGTTTTGGCGAATCAGGCAAAATATGAAGAGGCGATTAATGCGCTCGCGAATATAATAAAAGCTGATAATCTGTATGTTGAAGCATACTATCTTTTAGGCGTGCTGCTGTATAAAACCGAAAATTTCAGCGATGCAGTGGCGCATTTCAGAAAGGTTATATATGTTGACCCTGAAATTGTTCTTGCCTATTATAATTTGGGGAATATTTATTTATATCAGAAGAAGTTCAGCAAGGCTGGCAGGGAGTTTAATAATGTCATTACATTATTAGAGACAAAACCAGAAAATGAAAAGGTAAAATTCTGCGAAGATTTTACAGTAGACTCTATATTACAGGCATGCAGGAATCGCCTTAAGGAGATAAAAAAACACAGGTAAACAGCGTTAAGAGGTACGGATAGTAACAGTGAGCGCTGAAAACCGGTTTTTTATCCGGGATGTCTGCCGGTTGAATATGGTTTTTTTCTAAATTGAAGGATCCAGTTCAGGCTGCTGTCTTTTTTTCTTTCTTTTGCCTGCTTTTTTTATGACAGCATCTGTCATTTATCGTTTTTAAAACCTCTTCAACACTAAGGCAATACATATTAATTTCTGTATCAGTCACTTGTTTGTTTTTAAAACGCTTTAGTTTTTTCATATTTTTTTATCCCTGTTTAATTTTTTATAGTTTTTGTGCTCTTACTATCATTAAATAACTAAATTGAGATAAAAACCATGATTTAAATCATAGTTTAACTTGTTGATTTTACTAATAATTTGGGTATTCACTTGATCTTAAACTGTTAAAACATAAGGATCAATCATAAAAAGCGGGATGGTTAGACATGCTCACCATAATTCCGCTTTTTATGAAATTTCATTAAATAACCAGCACTTAACTTTCTATTCTCTTTCTCCTAATCGCCTTAGTTTTCATGCAAAATCCCCTATATTTTAGTTTTTTACAAATTAAATAAAAAATTAATTTGGTAACTATATCACAATATTTTATCAGTGTCAATTTAAGATATTCACAATCTACGCAGTTAATGTGTATAATTTTAAATCTTGTGTTAGCGGATAATGTTAAAATGGGAGCCTTCGGTCAAAGAGGCGATTCGTCTCAAGGAATCGATCCGATGGACCTGCCTGCCGGCAGGCAGGTTCGAACACACGCAGTCGAATCGACCATTCTGCCCGCTGATTAAGAGTTCTATGAAATATGCCCCCTAGTTTTCTCCCTTGTTCTCCCTGAAATTTGGGGGCTGATTTTTAAGATTGATTAATTTTGATTATATTGAAGGATTCCATCTCCGATATTTCCATAACACGCGCAAAGTGGGCAGACCGTCAAAAGGTGAAAGTTTCTTGTTTTTATTGCGGGCAGTGTAATTTACCGGCATCTCATAAATTCTGTATCCGGCCCGCAATAGCTTTGCTGTGATTTCAGCCTCTATATCAAATCCATTACATTCCAGGTTGAGATTTAGCGCAAGTTCTCTCTCCATCATTTTGTAGCATGTCTCCATGTCTTTCAAGTCCGCATTATAAATCAGATTGGTAATCCACGTAAGAAATCTGTTGCCCCACCGCATTATTGGTTTCTGGCTTTCCAATGAACGCACGCCATAAACAATTCTGGCCTGTCCTTCAATAATAGGCTTAATAAGTTTAACAATGTCATGAGGATCGTATTCAAAATCAGCATCCTGGATAACAATTACATCTCCTGTGGCAGCGTGTATTCCGGTGTTAACAGCCGCCCCTTTGCCACGCCTGGTTTGATGATGTACGACATTTACTTTGAGTGGATCCATTCTGTCCACAACCAGTGAAGTGCCGTCAGAAGAGCTGTCATCTATAATTATCACTTCTTTCTCAACCGGCAATGCCAGCACACGATGTACAATGTTTTCAATGCTCTGAACTTCGTTATAAACGGGGATAAGGACTGTGAGTTTCATGAGTTTGTATTATTTTACTTATTATCCTGTCAATTTTTCTCCCAAAAGTGTTTTTTGTCTGTTTGCTGTCGCTCTGATAACAGCTCTTGTATTTGATCCCTCTTCAAAGATGGGAGTATCTGTTTGATTATTTTTGCAATAAATTTTATTAAGAGTTCTATAAAATATGCCCCCTTTTTTAAAGGTGAATTATTGTTCAAAATTAAAAAAAATATCATAAGACGGGCTGATATGCAATATTTCTTTAGGGCAGAAACAGGGCAATGGTTCGACAAGCTTACCATTTTCCTCTCGATAAGTTTACCCCCGACGTTTCCAATTTGGCAGTTCACAGCGTACAAAATGGGGGGCCGTCGGGGATTTGGACCCCGGACCCGCTGATTAAGAGACAGCTGTTGAAAGCTGTTGCTGTTTGATAAGCTTCGCTGTCTTGCAGGGCAGTACTATGAAAAATGGGGGGCCGCGGGGGATTCGAACCCCCGACCCGCTGATTAAGAGTCAGCTGCTCTACCAACTGAGCTAGCAGCCCGATTAACGATAGTTATCAGTAATCAGTGACCAGTTGTCAGTTAAGCAACTAACTGCTAACAGCTGACAACTGATATTCTGGCGCGCCTGGGAGGACTCGAACCTCCGACACTCGGCTCCGGAGGCCGATGCTCTAATCCGCTGAGCTACAGGCGCAGTCATATTTACGATTGATGATCTCAGGTTTGTAATTCCAAAATCTACATTCCAAATTCCGAAATAGAAATGGGGTGGCTAACGGGATTCGAACCCGTACGAAGAGAGCCACAGTCTCTCGTGCTGCCCTTACACCATAGCCACCATAATTTCGGTTAAATCAAGTGAACAATGCAGTGACAATTTCTGCAAAGCCACTCCAGGTTTTCAGGTCTATTATTCTTTCTATTGGTATCGCGGTGATGGACAATAAGAACCCTTTTATCGTTAATTCCGCAACTAATACATTTTTCTGGTTTGCCGTATCTTTTCAATAATCTTCTGTAAACAGTCTGGCCTGCTATCCAGTTAGGAGCATTTTCTCCGCAGCGGCTATTTTTATTTTCCCACGAACAATGACAGTTAACAGAGCAGAAAAATTTTTTACTTTTTGACCTCTTGAAATCTTTAGGTGTTCTATAAATTTCTTTTCCGCAATAATCACATTCAACCCATTTACCGTTTACTTGTGCTTTGCCCTGACATTTTTTAGAACAGTATTTGCCCCATCCTTTTTTTGCATGATACTCTTTTATCCAGATTAATTTACCACAAACAAGACATTTTCTTTTTACCATTCAGATATTTTATCAGATGGGCACACTTTTGTCATATCGATGGACTGAGCTACAGTCAGATGCTCTAACCAGCTGTCCGCCATAGTCGAGATCTCGCTGATGCGGAAGCTACACTCACCGATTTATACGCCTCAGGCGTATTAACGACAGTTATAAGCTCTCAGTTAACAGTTGTCAGTTAATAACTAAATAGTAACAAGTAATAACCAATAACCACAAATTTCGCCAGCCGAAATTTATATGGCGCGCCTGGGAAGATTCGAACTCCCGACCCTCTGCTTAGAAGGCAGATGCTCTATCCAACTGAGCTACAGGCGCAATTTACGACTGTTATTGGCAAATCGTTATATGTTAATTTTTAAAAAATTAAAGACTAATACAAATAACTATTAACTCTTATTTTGCCTATAAAAGAAGCTGGTCGGGGCGAGAGGATTTGAACCTCCGACATCCTGCTCCCAAAGCAGGCGCGCTACCAGGCTGCGCTACGCCCCGAATCTATAAGTTCTATGATATTTTAAACCTTGTAGTTTTCTTTTTGATAATTAGTGTAATGCCGTCCGGTCCCCGGAATCGGGTTAACTCAACTAAGGGCTTTTGTTCATGTTATTTTCAAAAGCCCAAGTTTCCTATAACAGGCTGCGCTCCCGATAAGTCGGGATTAATAACGACTAGGGACTTTCCTCTCTTTGCTCCGAAAGTCCAAGTCTCATTGAATACGCCCCGTTCAAACTGCAGGGATTGGGGTACATGGTTCAGGAAACCTAAACCTTTTTCCCAATCCTTTATTCCTTGTGTTTCAACGTTACCCCGTCTTCAGAGTTAAAATAATACCATTAATATAATGCAAAATTCCAATAATCAGTATATTGTTGTAACCTGTAACCTGCCTGTCGGCAGGCAGGCCCGCAACAGTATGTTGTTTTATTCACAACTTACACTAATGACTGGCACTGACACTTTTTTCACTGTCACTGTTTTTTAAACCCGCAACAATCTGTTTTCTCCTGACCCATGTTGTTTTATTGACTTAACCACCTAAATCTTATATATTTCAACCATTATGGCATCATCTGTAAAAAAAGTGGATTTCCTTGTGATCGGCGGCGGGGTGGCAGGATTAAGGGCAGCGATAGAACTCGCCCCAAAAGGAAGTGTCGCGGTTCTTACAAAAGATAAACCCACTGAAAGCAGTACAGAATATGCGCAGGGCGGGATAGCTGTTGCCATGAGTGATGAGGATGAGGTGAGCATACATTACGATGATACTATTAATGCAGGGACCGGACTTTGTAATGCTGAGGCAGTTGGAATTATGGTGGAAGAGGGCCCCGGGTTTATACAAGAGCTTATATCGTGGGGCGCTGAATTTGACAGGGACGGAAGCAAACTCTCCTTTACAAGAGAGGCAGCCCATTCAAGAAGAAGAATTCTGCATGCCCATGGTGATTCTACTGGCAGAGAGCTTGAGCGTGTACTTATTAATAAGGTGAGGACTTTCCCTTCAGTTTCACGGTACGACTTTGCCTTTACCATAGACCTTATTGTTGATAATGGCAGATGTGTCGGCGCCAGAGTGTTAAGGGATAATAAAGTAATAAATTTTTACTCAAAAGCAGTAATTCTTGCTACAGGAGGGGCCGGACAGCTTTATTCAAGGACAACAAACCCTGCAATCTCCACTGGCGACGGCATGGCGATTGCCTATAGGGCAGGTGCTGTGCTTGAGGATATGGAGTTTATCCAGTTTCATCCAACCAGTTTTTATTCTCTGTCTGCCCCGCAGTTTCTTTTGAGTGAAGTTCTAAGAGGCGAGGGAGCGGTTTTAAAAAATATTATGCGGGAAACGTTTATGCCTGAATATCATAATATGGCAGACCTTGCCCCGCGGGATACAGTTGCAAGAGCGATTGTATCCGAGATGGTAAAAACAAAAGCTAAGCATGTGTACCTTGACCTGACCCATCTTGATGCTGATTTTGTTAAAAGGCGTTTCCCCCAGATTTATTCTACCTGCCTTCAGTTCAATTCAGACATAACCACTGATTTAATCCCTGTTTCGCCTGCCGCACATTATATAATGGGAGGAGTAAAAACCAATCTAATCGGAGAAACCACAGTTTCCGGGCTTTTTGCTGCGGGTGAAGTCGCGTGCACAGGAGTGCACGGGGCAAACCGCCTTGCCTCAAACAGCCTGCTTGAGGGACTTGTTTTTGGTGCAAGGGCAGGCAGCAGTGCGCTTAAATACACAGATAGTGTAAGCATAGAGGATAGCGTACAGCCCTTTGATAAGGAAACAACCCCGACTGATGCTTTTGATTTAAAAGATATAAGAAATTCATTGAGACATATGATGTGGGAGAAAGCAGGGATAATAAGGTGCAGGGAATCATTAAGTAATGCTAAAGACAGGTTAAGGCAATGGACTCCTGTGATGAATGCCGATTTTTTAAGCAGGGAAGGGCTTGAACTGAAAAATATGCTGACCTGCGCGCATTTAATTATTGAAACAGCCCTTTTAAGGGAAGGCAGTATAGGGGCGCACTATCGTTCAGATTTTCAGGAAAAGTCTGAATACTGGCAGAAACATATCGTTTGCCGTAAAGAAAAAGACATAAGATGGATAGATTAATAAAGAAATAGGGGCAATTATGCGCAAAGTAAAAATAATTTGTACTGTAGGACCCGCAAGCAGTTCAAAAAAAGCAATTCAGAGGATGATAGAGGCAGGTATGGACATTGCCCGGCTTAATTTTTCGCATGGTTCGCATAAGGAGCACGGCAGAGTTGTGGAATATATAAGGTCTGCAGCAAGGCAATACAATTCACCAGTTGCCATACTGCAGGATTTAAAAGGCCTGAAACTTAGGGTAGGCTCCATCAGGAACGGGTATGCGGTTCTTAAAAAAAATTCAATTTTAAGCATAAAACCTAAAGATATACAGGGTGACAGCCAGCAGATCTCGGTATTGTATGCGCATCTTATTAAAGATGTCAGAGTAGGAGATACAATACTTATGGATGACGGACTGCTTCAGCTGAAGGTCACAGGAAAAAGAAAGGACAGACTGATAACAAGGGTAATAGAAGGGGGTGTTTTACGGGAAAAAAAGGGTGTTAACCTTCCGGGCGCAGTTATATCCGGGGCGGTTTTTACCAAAAAAGACCGTGAGGATCTGAAATTCGGGATAAAACTGGGAGTTGATTATGTTGCAATGTCTTTTGTGAGTTCAAAAGACGATATTATTAGAGTTAAAAACTGGCTTAAAAAAAATAATGCGGATATACCTGTAATTGCAAAGATAGAAAGACCGCAGGCACTTGAAAATATTGATGAGATTATCGCAGTTTCTGACGGCCTTATGATTGCCAGAGGCGATCTTGGAGTTGAAGTTTCTCCTGAAAAGGTACCGCTGATACAGAAGGACCTGATAGAAAAATGTAACCTTGCGATGAAACCTGTAATAACAGCTACCCAGATGCTTGAATCAATGACAGAGCATATGAGTCCCACAAGGGCAGAGGCTGCGGATATTGCAAACGCGGTGCTTGATGGTACTGATGCCCTTATGCTTTCGGCTGAAACATCTATTGGTAAATATCCGTTAAAAGCGCTCAGGATGATGGATAAGATCGCCCGGTTTACCGAGACAAATAGATCAGATTTATCATATGATCATCACTTTGCGTCAGAAACCTTTGCGAGTGCCATTGCTGAGGCAGCCTGCATTTCAGCGATGGATGTTAAAGCTAAAGTAATAGTTGCCTACAGCCGGACAGGATTTTCCGCTCTTCTTGTATCAAAGTTCAGGCCGATGGTCCCTATTGTCGGTTTTACCGTGAAAGAGACTGTCCGCAGAAAAATGAACCTCTACTGGGGAATAACCCCTCAGATTATGAAATTTCCGCGCAGTACCGATGAGATGATATCTGAAACTGAAAAAGCACTTCTAAAGAAAAAGATAGTTAAAAAAGGCGATTCAATTGTAATAATAGCCACTTCTCCTTTTACCCCCGGAGCAAAGACTAATATCATGAAACTCCATAAAGTCGGGTTTTAGATACTTAAAATAATTGTTATTGAAAAAAAAGAGTTGATATGGTAAAAATTAATAAGTTAGAAGTTTAAATATACTTTCGGGATTTAATCGCTGTAATCTTGTTTTGACGTTCCCTTATGTTTTAAACCCCTTGGTATTTATTATGGATGCAAAAGTTCTCTCTGTGAATAATGAAAGACCTCAGACAGGCGCTCTATCTGTAGAAGCCCGGCGTGAGCATATACTTGCGCTGGCAAGACAATACATAAAAACAGCCGAAGAACAGATTAATACCGGCTCAAAGGAACTTTCCAAAGAAGCAGAGGAATATCTTTTGACATGTGACTGGCAGGGCAAGGACAAAGAGCTTGAGACAGCTGTTAAAAGGGCATGTATTCTCTCTGACGGGCAGGTGCTTGAGAGAGAGGATTTTGATCTCAGGCTCAGAAAAGTAAAGTCTCTGGGTAAATTTATCGAAGAAAGACTAAAAGGTTTTATGCCGAATATAAAGAACCTTGAAAAGTTTAATCTTTACGGGGCAGTCATACCTGAAGTTGAAAGGGCGTTAATATTAATGGTTCTGAAGGAAACTAAAGGCAATCAGATAAAGGCTTCAAAACTCCTCGGCATAAACCGGAATACATTAAGAGATAAAATAAGAAAACTGAAGATAAGTGTAAAACCTTAACTGCTAAATTCTAACCACGAATTTAGAGTTTTAACAGAACCAGTCCCGATACCGGGTCAAGCTCTCTGGTCGCTTTTATCCCCTCTATCTCAATAATAACGGCTTCAAGCACAAGGAATGTCTCTGATTTTTCTCTTAGACACCCGACTTTTACCATGTCTTTTTTTCCAAAAGCACCGTGGAAGTGAATTTTGGGCTCATCCTTATGCCAGAAAATTGTTCCGAGGCCGACAATTTCATGGCTCTCTCCAAGCTGTTTCCAGACAGGTTTAGGAGGCATTTCGTCTTTCTCAGGGCCGACTACAATCCGGCCTTCGCGCATTCCCCCGACAAGATAGAAAATCCCGGACATTATCCTCTCTTTTTTTGCGATACTGTTAAGGTTTTCAAGCACGTCGTCCCTGTCCTCAAATTTTGCAACTATAATTCTCCCTGGTTTGCCGGTCTGGTATTTCATAAGACCTCCTGGTGTAAAGTTTATTTATCTGTGTAATCAGAGGTGAGTATCTTTACCCCGTTAGAAAGTGCTGATAAGGATTTATTTCTAACAGGGTGAACCTTATTGACACGTTCATCCTCGGGATGATACCTTTAAAATTTTTAAGGCTTATACTTTACGGACTTACTATATAATATATAACAATATATGCTCAGATAAATTCAGGCTTTTTTAAACTTAAATAAGTTTAGCCCGAAAATGAATAAAAAAAATATAGCTACCGGAATATTTTTTATCATTATAGGTGTCTGGTTTTATCTTTCATTGTTTGCATTTGATATAGAGAAAGGGTCTTATCCCAGGAAATTAGTAATAAGAGAAGGAATTGCAAGGACAAATGCTGAAGTAGCAGCGGCACTCGCTAATGAGACGGGCTTTGACCTTAAGGGTGCATATAAAATGGGCTATACTCCTGTTCATGTAGTTGATTTTTTGATCAATGAACCCCATAAACTGTCATTTATTTTTTATGACGGCGAATTTTATGAAGGGAGGATAACAATGACATATATTTATCCTATTATCGTATGCATACTATTTGTCCTTATGGGGATTGCAATTGTTGTATTTGCGGGAAAAGACAGGAGAGATGAGGCTTTGCGTTGAAGAGATTTGATATGAAAATAAAGATAGGGCTCGATGTATTTGATAGACATTGGCCCAAAAAATTAAAAGGCTCAAGGGCCGGTCTTCTTGTAAACCCCGCTTCAGTCAACAGCAACCTTATTCACGTGACAGACCTGTTTCCTGTTTCCAGAAAGTGTGCACTTAAAAAACTCTTTGGCCCTCAGCACGGAATACGCGGAGAAACCCAGGACAATATGGTGGAATGGAAAGGGTTCAGGGATAAAAAATCAGGGCTTTTGGTGCGCAGCCTTTACAGTAATATTCGTAAGCCTGAGCCTGCGATGCTCAATGATATTGATGTAATGGTGATTGATATTCAGGATGCGGGAGCCCGCTATTACACTTTTATCTGGACAATGGAACTTTGTATGCAGGCGTGTTTTGAAGCTGGCAAATCAGTTGTTGTCCTTGACAGGCCTAATCCTGTGGGGGGTATGCATGTTGAAGGGCCGGTACTTGATATGGCTTATGCTTCATTTGTCGGTCAGCGCCCTTTGCCTGTACGCCATGGAATGACCATAGGCGAAATCAGCACTTATTTTAAAAATGAATTTTACCCTGCACTTGATCTTCACGTTATCCCTATGCAGGGCTGGGAAAGGAAGATGTGGTTTGATGATACAGGACAGCCTTGGGTTATGCCTTCTCCGAATATGCCGACACTGGATACAGCTGTTGTCTATCCCGGCATGTGCCTGCTCGAAGGCACAAACCTGAGTGAGGGACGCGGCACAACACGTCCTTTTGAGATATTTGGCGCACCTTTTATAGAACCTGAGAAGCTTGTTAAACATCTTAAGCGGTTTAGCCTTCCGGGTGTTGTTTTTAGACCTTTAAATTTTCAGCCGATGTTTCAGAAGCATGCAGGAAAGCTGTGCGGAGGTGCACAGCTTCATATAACTGACAGGGAGAAGTTCAGGCCGTTTAAAACAGGAGTTGCAGTGATAAAGGCAGTGCATGACCTTTATCCAAAGAATTTTCAGTGGAAAAAACCGCCATATGAATATGAGACAAAAAAACCGCCGATAGATATCCTCGCAGGCACAGACAGATTGAGAAAAGATATAGAAAAAGGCAAGACCCTTAAGCAGATGGAACTGTGGTGGGAAAAGCAGAGCCTGGAATTTGCTAAAAATGTAAGGAAAGCGTATTTGATGTATAAGTAACTAAAAAGTCTGCTATTCGTACCATGTAAAATAACTGTTTAAATTATGAATATATTAACAACGAAATAGATACTACCATCACGGATCCGACAGTGCTTCCTGGTTATGTTTTTCTGAAAATCCTTTATCAGTCTTGGGGATGTTTTAATCATATTCTAAAATAGTAACTTATTATTTTTTTATTAACCTCGAAATCTGCTAACGAGCATTCCCCAAAAGCTACCTATAACAAAAAAAATTAACATATTGAGTATAAATAATAAAAAAAATGATGTTGATTCAAGAAATCCAAAACCTATAATGCCAGACACCCATGGAGCTGGCAATATTAATAAAAAAAGAAGCCATACGAATATTCCACCACCTATGCCAAGGGAGCTGCCAGTAAGGCAAAGAATTACTAACAAGCAATAAAATGCAGAAAAGATAATCCCATACTTTTTCCATGGGTCTAATTCTCTTAATAATTTCATTTTTAGCATTTTACTAACCTGATAATATCCGATTTATAATGTTGTTGATAAAATAGTATAATTCTTCATTATAAGTATAATTCTTGATTTTTAACAGAATGGATAAACAACTCAATATTTTTATCCTGGCCGCGGGTCTTGGAGAAAGGCTCAGGCCGATTACAGACCATATCCCAAAACCTCTGCTGCCGGTTCTTGGTAAGCCTGTTTTACAGTCTGTTCTTGAGAAAGTAACAGCCCTGCCTGCACGCGGGATAGGAATAAATGTCTGCCATAAAAAAGATATTATTGAAAACTGGATAAAACACTCAATTTTCAATAAAAAAATCGACATTTTCCCTGAAGAGCCTGTACTGGACACAGGGGGTGCTTTGAAAAATGCAGAGGCGTTTTTGGGTAAAGGCACTTTTCTTGTGCATAACTCAGACATTATCTCTGATATTGATCTGGCAAGGCTTATTGAGTTTCATTGGGCATCAAAAAATCTTGTAACACTGGCTGTGCATGACTGGCCTGAGTTTAACTGCCTTAGTCTTGATGAGAACGGGTTATTTAAAAAAATAATAAAGAACAGGGATAAGTTGTTCAGCAGCACGGAGTTATTGGCATTTACAGGTATTGCTGTTTGCGAGCCGGAATTTATAAAGTATCTGCCTTCCGGTGCGTCAAGTGTTGTGGAAGCGTGGCTATGTGCAATTGCTGACAGCCAAAGGATAGGAACCCTGGATGTTACCGGATGTTACTGGAATGATATAGGTACTCTATCTTCATATTCTTCTGCTGTTTTTGATGCCTTGAGATCTGAGGGGGAGACACTATATGTTCATCCTTCTGTAAAAGGCTGTGGTAATGTCATCATGCAGGGACACGTTGTAATTGAAAACAGGAACATATTAAAAAATAAAATGTCTCTTAAAAATTGTATCCTTCTCCCTGAAAGCAAACTGGAGGAAAATACTCTTTATGAAGA
>VAPC010793022.1_pt1 | contig 51108 bp, 53 predicted proteins | sample 3395121 | NCBI WGS metagenome assembly VAPC01 (sample SAMN08290434, study PRJNA428436) | hydrothermal vent metagenome | isolation source: Deep-sea hydrothermal vent chimney | place: Indian Ocean: Southwest Indian Ridge | depth 1711 m m
GCAGAAACTAGACCCCGACAACAAGGTGCGCGTCTCACGGTGTTCGAATTCATGGAAGATGGTATCGATACAACACTGATAACCGATGGCATGATTGGTACAGTATTCCGCGATGGTCGAGTTGATTGTTGTGTGGTGGGTGCGGATAGGATACTAAGAACTGGTCACGTTATCAATAAGATAGGAACATACACGATGGCAATCACTGCAAAACATCATAAAATCCCATTCTATTCTGTGGTTCCAATATCAACAATTGATATGACCACCGACCCTGAGGATGTGATCATTGAGGAACGTGATCCTGACGAAATTCGTATCATCAATGGGGAATATGTCACAGTTCCCGATGCTAAAGTGTACAATCCAGCGTTTGACATAACTCCACCTGAATTGGTTGATGCCATTATCACAGACCGAGGTGTGGTCAAGAAACCAACAGAGGAGAAGATGCGAAAACTCTTCGAACAGGACTAGATACGGAAGTGCTTAAGAGGATATCAAAATCAATAGTAGTGGGGCGCGTAGTCTAGTCTGGTTTCAAAGAGTTTGATTCTTTGATAGATTGATAAGGCACCAGCCTTCGGAGCTGGGTATCCCAGGTTCGAATCCTGGCGCGCCCGCCACTCCTAATTCTTTCCCATCTTCTTATTCCAGACTTCAAGGAAATACTCTAGCGACCTGTCATATGTCTTTTCAGCTTCGGGAGGAAATATGCATCCAGGGAGTTCACGATGCTTCCAATGATATTGTAGACAATCGCAACAGTAGCCCTTTCTTGGACATCCAGGATATGAACAACCACAATTTTCCTTGTTTTTTTCAACGTTACAAATTCTACCGGTCATTTCATGGGAGTTTCAGAATCAGGAGTTAAAACCTGATTGGTCAGGCTCTTCTTCTCCTATTTGACATCTTTCAACAACTCTATTTTTCTTTGAAATTCACACATACGATAGAAGATCAGGTGGAAGTCGAACTGTACACTCTCTAATCCGTGGAACATAGCTGGGAAAAGGTATCTTTCTTATGTATTGTAATGAACCAACGCCATTGCATTGCCCAGTTTTGGAATCATAGTACCTACATTCACCACAAGAGAGAGAGGTATCCGGCGGATATTGTACTGGAATTTTCACAAAATCCCCTCTGATTTTGTCCCAAGTACGAAGTATCCGGGTAGTCCTCATACAATACAGGCTGCTGACACTGCTATAAACCACCCAACAAGTCATCGATGGTTTCCAAAGCATGTTCAGGACTTAATGCTTCACCATTTACCATAACTTGTGGGTGGTGCTTCGAATATAACTCCAGAGTTTTTCCTAGCATCATAGTGAATGTATCAGCTTGGGTGGGCGATTCACCTTCTTTTTCTAGCTGCGTAACCATCTTCTGCACTGAACGACTTATCGAACTCTTGATAGATTTCCATGATTTTGATGTTCCATCTACCTCTTTCTTCCTGCATACAAGAATCATATCGTACACAATATTCTCTAAATCATGAAGATGTGTGGATGCTTTCATCTCACTCCTGACAGGATACGTTGTCACAATGTAGAATCCAGAATCCAAAACTGTCCTGAGCAGAGCTCCCCAGGCTTCTTTTCTTTTATGATGGAAGGTGAAAACTAGGATACCTTCTTTTGATAAAATTCGATTACTTTCAGTGAATACTCGAGTCAACCCATCGATAAACTCTTCCTTCCCTTTTCCTTGGTATCGATTTTCTATCACTTCCTTCTCGTGCGGTACAAGTTCATCTTCAAAGATATCATATCGATCTTTCAATGCAATCTTTAGCCACACGTAGAAGAAATTCGATAGTTCGGAGTACATCACATTTCCATAGTAGGGCGGATCAGTGACAACAACGTCTGCTACTCTATCTGGAACATCTATGCTCTCGGATGAACCACATCTAAGTAGTACATCCGCATCATTCATCAAATCTTGATAATTTTCGGCTATTCTTCGTGGTTTTTGGTGAGGAAACTGTATCTTCTTCATTGACTCTCCATCATAAACTCGTTCGAAAGGTGTTCTACAATATTCCTTTCCTTCAATCACTAAATTGACAAATGCAGTGAAGGCACCTCTTCCTTTTGATGTATCATAGCAGTTAACCTCCACCGGTGACATTGAGGGTGAAAATGAGTGAGTTCGAAAAATATCAGTGATGAAACCCCTTGTTGCATTGTACTTCGCAAACATGTTGTTGTACTTGAGACAGTTAGAAAATGCCAAGAGAAGGAATTCTTTGAGATTCCAATCATCAATCAGCAGAATCCAACGATAGATCTTTCCTAAATTCAGTAACTGTCTGGAATTGAACATGTCACTGAATTTCCCGTATCCATGGTTCAATGCACGTTTTGTTTCCACTCCTAGTGGAATCAGAGTATCAGGGATTGGTAGATTTTGTCCTTCATTTTGATACTCTATACATGCTTTTTCCAGCATCTTTCTATCCTGATCATCTGCAGCCTTGTACCCTCTTCCTCTCGCGAGTCGTTTGTTGCTAGAACTATCACAGTGCTTACAGTAGAACTCAACTGCATACATCTGTTCTCGAAATTTGCCTGAATCCCGTACTGCATCAACTATCTTTTCACTATGATTACACTCGTTGTCTGTGCATGTATATCTACGACCCTTGGAAAAGGACACCTCTGTCGGAATGAATTCGTTATCACACTTCATACATTTAGACAATTTTCGAGCATTTTTTGACTCAAAAACATTCCAACATTGAGGACAGATTACATAATCTCCACGTTTTTTTGGATTCTTAGCCAAGAAGAAATTACGCATTAATGGTATGTCTTTTGCGCATTTTGAGCATAATCCTACTTTGTAATAGAAATAATAGATGGCTTCTGCTGTTTGTCTGCATTCTGGACACGATGTCATGTAGTACTGCCGCAACTCAGGTCCGAGGTCTTTCTCCAATTTAACTAAGGAACTTCGAAGAAGATCAGGGTCAATATCCTCAATCTGTTTCTTCACGATGAACCATGAAACTGGATTGATGTCCCCGCCAATCACTTTACAACCAAGCCTGAGTGCCTCGATCACTGTAGTCCCTCCGCCCATCATGGGATCCAGCACAATCTTCCCTTGTAAATCAACATCCTCAGAATACAATTTCCAAAGACTGCTTGGTCTACCATCCCAACTTGATATTTTATCCGTAGCGATGGAATAGAGAAGAATGGTGCGGAATACTGAACCAAGTCGCCGTGCCCACCATTTATGCATAACATAGACTGGTCGATAATGCCTTCTCCCAAAACCAGTCGATTCCTTCTCAGCAATCTTATTGACTTTGGCGATTGGAAATGTTGACTCTATCGGACGCGTCAGTGGAGTTGAACCCCCATCTGTACGAGAAGTATTACACCCCTTTCAACATTACTGCTAGTATTTCACAAAAATACGAGTTCAAAAGACTCCTTCTGAACTAGAAAAGAGAGAACTCGACTGACTAAAACAGGTCAGAAGTTTATAACTGAAAGGCGAAAATGCGATGGCTCGATCTAAGGGTGTTACAATCTCAGTAAAGGTCCCAATCAATTGGGATGCTCTAACTGTGAGAAAACGACAACGATTGAAACAGATTGTTGGTCGTGACACAAGAGTGATTCGTGCTTTTTTTGGGTGTAATTGAACAGCATGAGGATACGTTACTAACTGGACGTAACAGGAACCGTATTGATGAAAGTAAACTCAATGAACTTACTTTAACTGCGATTATAGTCAAAACTGGAACAGGCCAAAGGCTAACTGTCCCTCATGATTTCAAGACAAGATTTCCCAGGATATCTGTTAATGAAATCACTGAATGTAGACAGACAGCTGTTTCTCTCTATGAAAGTTATCTAGCTCTCAAGAAAAAGAAACGACGAAAAACATCCAGACCTTGTGAAGTCAATTCATTTAGGAGGATTCCACGTTGGACTTTCTCTACAAGGTTCAAACTTGTCGAGAATAATACCAATATCTCCAATTGGTGGCTTGATATACGTGATTCATTTGATTCTGTAAAAGAAGGTCGGATGATTCATGATAGACTACTAGTTCCGCTTAAGTTATCCCCTTTTCATCATAACCAAATCAATTCTGGAGAAATCAAGGCTGCTCAAATATTCAACGACAGGAATGCAAAATGGTGGGTTACCTTTGCCATTCGTGTCAGTACTCCTGATATACCTTCGAAAATTCTACCTCTCGGGGTTCTTGGAATCGACCTAGGAGTTAAGAAGGCGGCGTGCACAGCTCTAGTAACGCCCGAAAAGGTTCTCGAAACTCGATATTTCAGGCAAAAAGAGAAGTTCGATATCCTGAAAGACTTAGACAAACGATTCGCAAAATTACAGAAAGAGATGGACATCCGTAAAAACAATCATGAAAGTTATGATAAAATTGCACTTGAATTACGCAGACTTAGAGATAAACGCGAGAGAGTATCAAAAGGATATGATCGTTTTCTTGTGAGTCAGCTCCGTGAATATGTTCTAGAGTTGTCTAAGAAATATGATATCTATGTAGCCATAGGGCGACTCACGAATATACGTCAGAGAGCACGAAAAGGTAATGGCAGGGGAAGAACTTTTCGTACAATGATTCACAGATGGTCATTTTCAAGAATAACAGAGAGTTTCAAGCATCAATTATCTCAGCTAGGTTGGGATGTTATTAGTAAGAATACTCGATTTAGAGTTGTTCCTGAGAATTGGACCTCAATTATGTGTTGGAAGTGTGGTCGAAAAGGAAATAGGCCTAGACAAAACCTGTTTGTTTGTCCAACCTGTGGTAACAAATGTAATGCTGACATGAATGGAGCCATCAACATAGCTGGACGCCTTATTACGCTCACAGATTCACTTCATTCTGTGGGAGGACTAGGTAAGTGGGCTAGTGCAATAGCTCGAAGCACACGACCGAAAGCCCGAGGGAAGATTCGTTCATCTCGAGGGAAGTCCTTACTCTCCAAAAGGAGTATAGTATTAGACTCTGGAGAGTCCGCGGCCATTCACCAAGCTCAGACGAGTTTTTTCCATTTTGGCGACAAAATAGAAATGGGTGATAATGACCTGACCGTGGAAAGTACTGTGGAAAAACTTTCTGTCGTTGGAACTAATACGCCAACAACAAAACAGAAGAAAGAAGCCAAGACCATGGGAGGGATACAGTCCCGATGATCATGAACAAAGCCCCGACTAAACTTAGAGTGACATCTAAGTTCGATGGTGACATCAGGTCAGGGAAGGGTAGAGCACAGGAGTTTCTTGTAGTTGAGATTCACTCATTTCAAGGAATAGGTCAGTGAGCTACGTTCCGTGCATTAACATATTGTCAATGAGTAATCCTTTTAACGAAATGGAGAAAAACCAAGCCAGATTCGGGACGTAGCTCAAAAGAGCGTCGTTTCGACGGCCTCTGAGAAATCTGGCAGAGCAATGGACTGTAGTGGGCAACCGGTTTGGTCGTTGTCCGGAGATATCCATCGGTTGCCGGTTCAAATCCGGCCGTCCCGACCACTTCTTCTACGTAATTTCATAACTATGAATTGGGATTAATTGTAATACCAAGAACACGAACAAGCTCTTTGTAACGATTACGAATTGTGACTTCTGTGACTCGTGAAACATTGGCAATCTCCCTCTGAGTGCGTCTGTCATCTTCGAGTATTCCAGCTATGTAGAGTGCAGCCCCTGCGATTCCACCAGGGTCCTTTCCCATGGTTATGTATCTCTCTTTGGCTTCCTTGATTATTTCAGTAGCTTTCTTCACAGTTCTTCCTTCGAGGAAAAGATCAGAAGACAATCTAGGTATCAAGTTCTTTGCAGAGGGAAGTGGTACGTTTAGATTGGTCTGAGTAACAATTAGACGAACTGACTGGCCAATCTTTTTCCTATCCAAGTTTGTTTCACTCACAACTTCGTCGAGCCGTCTTGGAATCCTGTGAATCCGACAAGCAAGGTAAATTGATGCTGCAACAACTGACTCAATACTTCTTCCCCTTACAAGTCTCTTTGCCAGAGTTTTTCTGTATATCGAAGCTGAAGTTTCTCTTACATCACGCGGAATTCCAAGTTGTGAGGAGAGTCTCTCCATCTCACTCATTGCAACACTAAGATTTCTGTGCTCTGAACTATGGAGCCTACTTCTGATATGCCATTTTCGCATTCTGTAAATAGCTGCACGAGTACTACCTGTGAGTGCCTTGCCACTTGCATCCCTGTTTCTCCAATCGATCATGGTTGCTAAGCCTTTGTCAGCTATAGTGAGAGTCGCTGGTGCTCCTGTCCTAGCTCTTGAATTCCTTTCATCTGCAGTGAATGCTCTCCATTCAGGTCCTTTATCAGTAATACGCTCTGATAAAACAAGTCCACATACCGTACAGGTATGCTCTCCGCGAGCATAATCCTTAGTGAATAGACTTTGTCCGCAGCCTACGCACACCCCTTTTTTGAGTGTATGACTTAGTCCTTCTTTTGTCATTTTTATTCACTTCTTGATTACGGCTCAGAGTAAAAGTAGGACATTTCGGAATACGTACAAATAGGCCTATCAGCAATATATCGGCCCAATTGGCTATCATACAGGATTAAACCAAATTTCTCTCTACTTAATCTCTCAATCAATACAGAATACAATTCGTTTCTTATAAGTGCGAGAGTATCGCTCTATTCAAACAATTAATCCATCGGTTGCCGGTTCAAATCCGGCCGTCCCGACCACTCTTTTTTAAAACTCATAGAGAGCCAGTTTGCAGAAAACATCGAATTTTTGTTCGTCAAATGCCGAATTTCGGAACTCTAATAAGAGGACTTCCCAATGAAAAAATGGGAAATAATACTCAATAGAATCACAACGATGAGCTATACCGCTTGGTCATTTTAGACAAGTGGTCGTACTTATGGTGTATTTGTTCACCAAGACCACAGGCGATGACCAAGTTCGCGAGTTGCCGATAGAGCGTGATTACCATGTTATGGAGTGCATTAGAAAACAAAATAGTAGACCCAGCTAGGGTTGCAGTAATAGGTGCTGGACACGCAGGCAGAGGACTTGCCGGTTATCTTGCCATACATGGATTTGATGTTTCTCTCTATAATCGCTCGATTGCCAATGTCAAGAGAATATCGAAAAGGGGAGGAATCAAGGTTCATGGTCTCTTTGAGGCATTTGCAAATCTCTCACTGGTCACAGATGACATAGCCAAGGCTATTGAAGACCGTGACATACTCATTATCATTGTACCTGCACAGGCACACAACTTTATTGCAAAGTCCATGGTTCCCCATCTAAAATCTGGGCAGACAATACTTCTAATGCCAGGTAGGACCGGCGGTGCACTCGAGTTTGCCAGAGTCTTGAGATCACATCCTTATTCTGATGAAATTTTGTTGGGAGAGGCTCAAACATACAGCTTCGTATCAAGGATTACTGGACCAGACTCCGTGTTAATCTCCAAGGTTAAGAACAGTACAAAAGTAAGTGCTTTTCCAGCATCCCATAATCGTCGATTTATGAGGAGTCTAAGACGACTTCCAATTACATTCAATATGGCTGATGATGTCATGGAAACCAGCCTTGGTAACGTAGGCGCGATGTTACATCCAACACCTACGATTCTCAGCGCAGGTCTATTGGAGTCAAAAGAGGGTGGATACAACCACTATCATGATGCTATTTCTGAATCAGTAGGACGACTAGTAGAACGAATGGATGCCGAGAGGATCAGTGTATCTCGTGAATTTGTTTCTCAATCTGTATCTCTTCTGGAATGGTTGAGGAGTACGTACGATGCTGAAGGAACTACGCTGCGTGAGTGTATTCGAAGTATTGACGCCTATGATGATGTGGGTAGCCCTTCATCATTGAATCATCGTTACGTATTGGAAGATGTACCCACCGGTCTCGTACCCATCTCTTATTTTGGACGAATTGCTGAAATTGAAACCCCTGCGATAGATGCTGTAATCAACATGGCCTGTCAGCTCTACGATTATGATTTCTGGAGTAGTGGAAGAAATCTTGGAAGTCTGGGTCTTGAGGGATTGAACCCAACTGAAGTACAGGAATATGTAAGAACTGGAGCCATGCCAGAGAAATATCCAGAGCTTCATGAGATATCAGACGTGCTCGGATTGGAAGTGGATGAAATTTGAAAATCTTAGGAGCCGCCATAGGAAGTTGTGTCCATGTGGCTGGTGTTCTTAGGTTTCTCACGCTCGCGGAGGAAGAAGGGAATGAAACTATTTTCTTGGGAACAGCGGTCTCCATTGATGAATTGATAACGAAGGTGAAAAAACACAACCCTGATGTCATCGGTGTTAGTTACAGACTCACAGCAGTCAGTTCAGTCAAACTTTTTGAGGACTTGAAGAACGCTGTAACAGAATCGGGTCTAGAGAGAAAACGATGGGTGCTTGGTTGCACAGCACCAGTCAAACCGATTGCAGAACAAATTAATCTTTTTGAAGAGATATTCACTGGTTTCTCGACTGATGAGGACTCGATTAGTTTTCTACGTGGTCGCACACACATGACGCCAGAAGAAATGAATCCTCAAGATTTGATGACAAGAATGACCATTAAAAGCCCAATACCAATCATCAGACATCACTTTGGCTTGCCTACAATTGAAGAAACCGTAGATGGTGTCAAAAGAATTGCAGAGGCTTCAGTCTTAGATGTTATTTCTATTGGACCTGATCAGAACGCCCAAGAATCGTTCTTTCACCCATCTGAGATGAATGAAAGTCTAAAGGGTGATGGAGGTGTTCCGATCAGAAAGCCTAAAGATTTACAGCGTATCTTTGAGGCCTCGCGAAGAGGTAACTATCCCCTCTTGAGATGTTATAGTGGTACTCACGATTTGTTATCTTGGACACATTTACTAAAGGATACCATAAACAATGCATGGTGTGCAACTCCTCTGCTATGGTACAGCGAGCTGGATGGAAGAAGTAAGAGGCCTCTTGAGACGGCCATCACGGAGAATCAAGAGAATCACCGATGGCACGCAAAGAATGACATCCCTGTAGAAATCAATGAATCACATCATTGGAGTCTTAGAAGTGCTCATGATACGATTGCAGTTTCCATGGCATATCTCTCTGCATACAACGCCAAGAAAGCTGGTGTTAGACATTACATTGCCCAATACATGCTAAACACACCTCTGGGAACCTCTCCAAGGATGGATCTTGCCAAGATGCTGGCAAAAATCGAACTTATCGAGTCACTTCATGATCACTATTTTGTATCTCTTAGACAAGTACGACCCGGCCTTTTTTCTTATCCTCCTGATCTAGATTTAGGCAAGGGTCAACTTGCATCATCAATATACACAGGTATGATGGTGAAACCACATATTGTGCATGTCGTAGGTTTCTGTGAGGCTGATCATGCTGCAACTGCAGACGATATCATTGAGAGTTGCAAAATTGTACGACGAGTCATTCACGATTGTCTTCTCGGAACGTTGAACCCGCTAGACGATAAAGATGTGTTGACGCGTAAGAATGAGCTTGTCAAAGAAGCTCAGCTACTCATTGCAACTATTCGTTCCCTGGGTGATAAATCATCAACTGACCCACTCATTGAACCTGTTACATATGTGCGCGCAGTAAGAAAGGGAGTTTTAGATGCACCACATCTGAGAAACAATCCTATTGCGAAGGGATTGCTCAGGACCAAAATGATTGATGGTGCATGTTTAGCTATAAATCCCGATACTGGTAATCCAATCAATGAAACCACAAGACTAGGACAACTTGGTCAAGAAATAGCATCTGAACGTGTTTTGAGATGACTGCCGACAACTTCCTTCTAATAAAAAAAATCAGTAGTGATATCAACGGATAATCTGGGTCTAGATTCTTGATTTGCATCTGGTTAACTCACAGTCATTTTGGCAAGTTGTTTCTAAGGTCCTAGGATCATAGGTTGCCAGATCAAATCCGGCCGTCCCGACCATTTCTTCTTCTCTAATCCCTTGCATGATTTTTGTTTACTTTCTCACATGCAGAATCACGATTACTTAACTCTCTATGAATACATTAAGCGGCAATGTCATTGCAGCTTGGTCAAAAAAAGCGGAAGAGGAGTCGAATAACTCCTCTTGTTAACAGAGATAGAACAAGTACGTTACAATCGTCTTGGCTATTCTCTGACCTTTTTTACTCACTAAACACGTACTCGCCAATACCGATATCCCACAAGAAAGATGTAGGACATCCACATGAATTCAATATGTAGGGCTGATCTTTGCTCTACACTATTCTCTATTGGAGCTTGGTCAACTGCGTCCTCAAAAGAAGCTCTATCGGTCTCGTCCTTTAGGGGAGCCTGATCAACAGCGTCCTCAACAGGAGCTTCATCAGTTTCATCCTTCAAGGGAGCCTCATCAGTCTCGTCCTTAAGGGGAGCTTGATCTATCGCGTCTTCAAAAGAAGCTCGATCCATTGCATCCTCAACAGGAGCTTGATCAACAGCATCTTCCATAGAAGCTCTATCGGTCTCGTCCTTCAAAGGAGCTTGATCAACAGCATCTACAATAGAAGCTCTGTCGGTCTCGTCCTTCAAAGGAGCCTGGTCAACAGCATCTTCCATAGAAGCTCTATCGGTCTCGTCCTTCAAAGGAGCCTGGTCAACAGCATCTTCCATAGAAGCTCGATCAGTTTCGTCCTTTAGGGGAGCTTGATCAACAGCATCTACAATAAAAGCTCTGTCGGTCTCGTCCTTCAGTGGAGCTTGATCTACAGCATCCTCAAAGGAAGCTCTGTCGGTCTCGTCCTTAAGGGGAGCCTGGTCAACAGCGTCCTCTATGGGTGCTTGATTTCCACTTTGCATGAAATCAGCATTCATATCTGCAAGACACATTGTTCCGTCCCTCAGATTAGCTTGGATACTTGTGTCATTTGTTACAGCAACACTAAAAGTTAACATGATCACGATTGACACTGCTAGGGCGGTGCCAACTCCAAGAGCTAATTTCTTGATTGGTATTCCATTTGTTTTCATCTATATCTCCTCTAACTAGATTTGCAATAATGAGATTCTCGAATTCGGTTATTCTTGCTTCCCAGTTTCCAGTGTCGCTTGTAGTGGACACGGGTGGATCGTTGAATATTCATGAACTCTTTCATTAATCTCGAAATAGTATTACGTGTTACATATTATATACTTTTCTATTCCATACCTAATACATATTACATAATTATGGCAATCAAATACTTGCTCTTTCAACAGACCCACTCATTAAACCTGCCACATATACGAGTAAGAAAGGGAGTTTTGGATATACCACATCTGAGAATCGATTCCATTTGGCTGCTTGGTGAATCCACCATTGATGCTTGCTTGAAAACAAGAATTAAGGAGTTCACTCGGAAATCACGAAACTCTTGGATTCCAGTTTAACCTATTTTGCGAGTATTACTCCACGAATACAGGTGCTTAACTATCCTGACCAATACAAATGCTTGGTGTATTCGAGCAATGAAAGCAATAGAAGCCAAGATAAAACACGCGCTCTCAAACAAAGGCATCAAATGTCAATCAGTCTTCAAGATGTCTGATCTTGATGACACGCGAGTGCTTCTTGCATTTAATTCCAAAGATAATAGAAGACTCACAATAAGGAAAATCAAGAACGCTCTGACAGACCTTAATGGTGGAGATTTCAAGGTACCCGGAGAATTCCAACGTCTAAGTTCTGCTTTTCTGCATCTTGAAGTGACGTTTGGGTCTAGAACAGAGAAGCCAATTACTTCTGGGGCAATGTAACTAAATCACAACGAGCCTCTTATCTGAGCTTTTGACATAGATTCAGGTATGGATCTCGATCTCAAAGACCGAACTTATCTTGTGACAGCTGCTTCTCGAGGACTCGGTTTCAGTGTAGCACGAGCTCTTGTTGATGAAGGCGCTAAAGTGATAATTTGTGGTCGAAATGAAGACTCGTTGAAGAAAGCGACTACCTCACTTGGTGAGCACTCTCAGTATTTTGTAGCGGATTTATCAAAAAAGGATGATATCAAAGCTCTTGTGAAGAATATTGGTTCACAGATTCTTCATATAGACGGACTTTTTGTAAACGCTGGTGGACCACCTCAAGGCACATTTGCACAATTAACAGATGACGACTGGAAGAAAGCCTTTGATCTCACATTGATGAGTGCTGTGTGGTTGACACGGGAAACACTACACCTTCTGAAGATGTCTGATTCTCCATCTATTTTGTACAGCACATCAATCTCAGTAAAACAACCAATCGACAATCTTCTTCTATCAAATGCTATTCGTCCAGCAGTGATTGGTATGATGCGTACACTTGCAAGAGAAATGACTCCTGACGATATCCGTGTGAATGCAATATGTCCTGGGTATATTTACACCGAGCGAGTAGAAGAATTAATGGCCGCATCTGAATCCGCAGTAGAAAATATCAATATGAGGATACCACTGGGACGGTTAGGAAAACCAGAAGAATTTGGGCCAGTGTGTGCATTTCTACTTAGTCCAATTGCAAGCTATATACACGGAGCATTATTACTTGTAGATGGAGGTCTATATCAGGGAATGATGTAGTCCGGAATCAAAGTTGGAGGTCTGTAGGGTCTATTCCTCCACTTCCAACAAGTGCGATTTTGGCATAATAACGGACTTGCTCATCATCATACTCTAGAAGGTTTCTTAGTGCAGCAACAGCAGGTGGATAGGGTGAAACACCAATAGCCCAAGCCGCAACACGGAGCACCTCAACATTCTCTGAGCTAAGTAGTTCTGTTATCGCTCTGAGGATGATCTCAGATTTTCTTTCTACTACTAGACGTATCATTCGAACTTGTTCATTTGAAGATACTCTGGCCATTACCTCTGCTAATCCTTGTAGCGCCTTTGCGTCATCCATATCTCTTAGTCCCCGAATTGCCCAGTCTCTTACTCTTTCAGATTCATCTTCGAGCGCTGCAAGAAGACAATTGATTGATTCAGGAGCGCTCATATTGCTTAGAGCCCATGCACCAGACTCCCTTATCTCCACACTAGGGTCTCCTAATAGGGCACATAGTGCTCCAACTGTTTCACTATCTTTCACTTTGGTAAGGGCAAAAATCGCTTCCTTCCTGAGATTCACTTCTTCATGGTTATCTCGTGCCGTTTTTCTTAGAATTCTACCGTAGCTTACAGGATCGGTACTTCCCAGTATGTGAATCGCCCATTTCCTCACTTCGAACTTTTCTTCTGTATCTGAAAGAATATCGACAAGCTGAGGATTGAGGGAGTCGATTCTTGTTCGATAAGCTGCTTGAAATCCCCTCAACCGAATTTGAGAATCAGTATCTATGATTACTCGCTCTATAGTTAACACCGTTAGTTTCGCGCTTAGAAGGTCGATTAGGTCAAGAATATACTGTTTGTAACTGGCTAATTCAACTGAGTTCTCTTTGAATACAGAATCAAGTATTGAAACAAATTCATCTGGATGAGCATTGATATATTCTGCTACCTCTTTGCGTTTGCCTACTGATTGAATATCAGCCAAGAGCTCGAGCACATTTTCCACAGTCTGAGCTAATAATATCCCCTTAGTTACTTTTTGCCATAGAGCATTCAGTAAATCTTGAACGCTTCTGCATGCGATTGCTTAAACGATTCCTTATCTGGATCAAATTTGAGAACGGTATAGTATGAGGCCATCTGGAGTGCTATCATATTAGGAATCGCTTGTACTAATGGAAGTCCAAGATTGAGCTTCTCATCTGTGTATAAGTGGTATGCTTTCATTTTGAGTGTGCCAGTGAGTACGTTCATGTACGCATCATCTGTTGATTGAGGAGGACTATCGGAAATCAATACCGCACTATCATTGTCATTGAGTGAAAGATTGTAATGATGGCTGAATTCTTCTCGTATGGCGGCTATTCCTTTCAAGATGGAGAACTCATTAAACTTCATCATTCCTATCTGAGCTGCAACATGATTTGGCCCCTCAGATATGAGATAGATTGGAACGTTGGGACGTGTCAACAGAGAGATGTTCTCTCCTTCCTTTTCAGCCCAAGTTACCATCTCTTTTCCAACACTTTCAAGCTGCTGAATATCATGACTCAATCTATCAGACACGCCAAGCTTGGAGGAAATTACCAAGAGATATGTCATTGCCGCGGTAGTTGGGGCTGAAGGACTTGTGTTGTATGTTTTAACCTCCGACTTGGTGACCCAAACGTGATCTGCTTCTTGTGAAGCCGTTCCACTTGCGTTATCTGTCAATACAATATTTGTTGCACCCTGAGCCCTTGACCACTGAAGTGCATCTATTGTTGAAATACTTCTACCTGAAGCTGTTATTCCAATTACAACTGATTCTTTGTCTAAACGGAGGTGTCTAATTTCGTCCGGAGATACAACTTGAGCATTCAGTCCCGCGCTGAGGAATGCCCACCTACCATAAGCTGCTGCTGCATACGAATCTCCACATCCAATCAATACAATCTGTTTTTTGTTTTCAAGCACAGAAAGAGATGCATCATCTACTGTAGCAATGGTCCGAGGTATCGAATCTTCCTGCATCTTTATCGCATCATAGCAAGTGTCAAGGAACTCTGTCATCATGTTTCACTCCGAATAATCACGTATTGACATCCTATCAAATTAATAATTTACTTCACCCTATCTCATCTTAATAACCTAGAAGAGAAAGCATATCGTGAAAAAGGAAGTGGCGCCCCCGCCGGGATTTGAACCCGGATCTCAAGAGATCCGCTCCAAGGTGTCAACCACATTGGATTGACAGTCTTGAATGCTAACCGGATAATGCAGACTATCTGCAGTATTAACCGGACTACACTACAGGGGCTTGTGCGCGCTCGACTATTGATATTCTATTAAAGTTGTCGGAGTAGTTCAGCTTGTTCATTGTCTTTGGACCTAGTTTTTGCTTATGGACGGATTACAGAGTAGATTTATTAGATATTTAGGTCCATATTATCATGGCTCACATAGCCAAGCCGTCCCTAGATGTGATGCCATTTGTCGTTTTATCGCAAGCCTTTTATGCCCACAGAATTCCCCGTCCTTTGCTCAGACAGAACTGCTTCCCTCTCATGCATGGTCGTATGTTGCGTCCCTGGACTTGTTGTAATGCACGATGATGTCATAGATGGTGGGGCAACTATAGTCAAACTTGACTCTAGGGCTCGTGGCGCAGACAGGTAGCGCAGCAGGCTTTTAACCTGATGGCCGCGGGTTCGAATCCCGCCGAGCCCGCCATTGCATGCGGCTCGGAGTAGTACTGTCAGGGTAAAACAACAAGCGGGGCGGCTATTGCAGGCAGTTGGTGAGCTCGGATTTTCTGGGTTCCATGCGTTGGGAAGCGTGAATGCATAGCAGTAGTATCCCCGTCCTTCACAACCACGATGTGATTACATGGCAAAGGGCACACAAGAACGGGACAAGTATTGGCCAGTGATAGAGTCATTTTTTGATCAATATGGATTAGTAGGTCAGCATCTTGACTCGTTTAACCGGTTTATCAGAGAAGAGCTCCAATTTGTGGTAGACAGCGTTGGCAAGCTGACGCCAAAGATAGAAGGCTATATCGTGGAACTAGGAGAGATCCACATAGATGAGCCTACTATTCGTGAGGCTGATGGCAGCGAACACAAGCTCTATCCTAATGAAGCTAGAATTAGAAACCTTACTTATGCAAGCAAGATACACCTTGACATGACCCCGGTCCGAAAGGAAGGGTCAGTGTCCACACGGCTTGAAACAATGAGGATATACATTGGTAACTTACCCATCATGCTTAGAAGTGAGAAATGCCATCTTTATGAATTGTCAGATGATGAGCTCATCCAACATGGTGAGGACCCAAAGGATCCCGGTGGATATTTCATAATCAATGGATCAGAGCGTGTACTAGTTACACAAGAGGATTTAGCACCGAATAGAATTCTGATTGACGAAGCAAGTAAGAGCTCTAGCTTTACACACGTTGCTAAAGTTTTCTCGACCTCTCGTGGATTTAGAGCACCAGTGACAATCGAACGAAAGCGAACAGGTGAGCTAAGAGTTTCGTTCCCGTCTGTGCCCGGCAAGATTCCACTCGCTATTCTCTTAAAAGCACTAGGACTCGAGTCTGACAGGGAAATTGTTGACGTCATCTCAGATGATGATGAAATCCGTAATGAACTAATTGTCACAATCGAACAGTCCGCTCCAATCAATGCAGAGCTTGAAGAAGAAGAGGGTTCTACACGCACCAACGCCTTGGACTTTATTGGAAAACGTGTTGCCGTTGGTCAGACGAAAGAATACAGGCTTGCTCGTGCAGAAAAAGTACTCGACCGTTATCTTCTACCACACATTGGAACTGAAGATGATAGCCGCCTCCAGAAGGCTTACTATCTTGGTCAGATGGTAGAACGTCTTCTTGAGTTGGTTCTTTACAAACGATCACCTGATGATAAGGACCATTATGCTAACAAACGTCTGAAGCTCTCTGGAGACCTTCTGATGTCACTGTTCCGAGTGGCTCTCTATTCATTGACTCGTGATATCAAGTACCAACTAGAGCGTACCGCAGTTCGTGGCCGTAAACCCAATATCAGAACTGCAGTTAGAGCAGATGTAATCACACAGAGACTGAAGCATGCTTTGGCAACAGGCAACTGGGTTGGTGGCAAGGCAGGTGTATCACAACTACTTGATCGGACCAACTACATTTCTTCATTATCACATCTAAGAAGAGTTGTATCACCGCTTTCACGTTCACAACCACACTTTGAGGCACGAGACCTTCACTCGACTCACTGGGGTAAGATATGTCCTAATGAGACCCCTGAGGGACCCAACTGTGGTCTTGTTAAGAATCTCGCAATGATGGCCTACATCTCCGTTGGCACGGAAGAAGAGGCCATAGAACGTGCCTTACTCAAGGCAGAAGTTGAACCAATCGAGAAACTACTCGGAAAACGAGGTGCAAAATGGGCTGATATCTTTCTGAATGGTCGACTCGTTGGAATTCACCCTGCTCCACAGGTATTGGTAAAGACATTGCGACAGAAGCGTCGTACTGGAGAGATAGATCATCAGTCAAACATCGCATACTATGAGGATACACATGAAGTGCAGGTTAACTGCGATGCTGGTCGTGTGAGAAGACCTGTCATTGTTGTAGAGAATGGAAAGAGTAGCCTCACGGATGAGCATCTGAAAATGGTGACAGATACTGAGTGGGGTTTCCTTGACCTTCTTCGGAATGGAACTGTAGAGTTCATTGACGCAGAAGAAGAGGAGAACACGCTGATTGCAATGTACCCTGATGAGATTGGTCCCAATACTACTCACATGGAGATTGTTCCCTCAACAATTCTGGGGATATCAGCTGCACTTATTCCATTTCCAGAACGAAACCAGTCACCTCGTAATGTATACATGGCAGGCATGGCAAAACAATCAGTAGGAGTACCATCCTCCAATTTCAGATATCGTGCTGATACACGTTCACACTTTTTCCATTATCCTCAGGTTCCATTAGTCAAAACCCGTGCAATGGACTCTATTGGTTACGAAGATCGTCCTGCAGGACAGAACTTCATTGTGGCCATTCTTTCATTTGAAGGCTATAACATTGAAGATGCGCTCATTATGAACAAGGCCTCTATTGAGAGAGGCTTGGGAAGAAGTACTTTCGCAAGAGTGTACGAGAGTGAAGAACGAAAGTATCCTGGTGGACAGGAAGATCGGTTTGAGGTTCCTGACCGCAGCGTGAGAGGATACAGAGCATCAGAATCATACAGAAACCTTGGTGAAGATGGTATCATCGAAACCGAGGTGGAAGTGCTGGGCGGTGACGTACTTATTGGCAGAACTTCCCCACCGAGATTCCTTGAAGAATATTCTGAGTTCGAGATTGCTTCACCGAACCGCCGTGAAACCTCTGTGGCTGTACGTCATGGAGAAGCTGGTGTCGTTGACAGTGTCATCCTCACAGAAACCATCGATGGCAATCGTTTGGTAAAGGTAAAGGTTCGAGACCTCAGAATACCCGAGTTAGGTGATAAGTACGCATCCCGTCATGGACAGAAAGGAGTTATTGGATATATAGTACCTCAACAAGATCTCCCATTCACAGAGGATGGAGTTGTGCCTGATTTGCTCGTCAATCCACATGCAATTCCAAGCAGAATGACCATTGGCCAGATTTTGGAGATGGTTGCTGGTAAGGCTGCCTGCATGATTGGTAAGCAACAAGATGCCACACCATTCTGTGGTGTTACAGAACAAGAACTCTTTGACATACTCAAAAAGCATGGTCTAAAGCACAATGGTCGCGAAACCATGTACTCTGGAATCACTGGTGAGAAGCTCAAGGCTGACATATTCATGGGTGTCATCTTCTATCAGAAACTCCACCACATGGTCGCTGACAAGATACACGCTCGAGCTAGAGGTCCAGTACAAATTCTGACACGTCAACCCACGGAGGGACGTGCTAGGGAAGGTGGTCTACGGTTTGGAGAAATGGAGCGTGACGTACTAATTGGTCATGGAGCAGCCATTCTTCTCAAAGGTCGACTTCTTGATGAGTCAGACAAAAGCAACATGCTTGTCTGTGAAGAGTGTGGTCTCATTGGTGTTTATGATCGGAACAAAGATCAGTACTATTGTCCGATTTGCGGAACCAACGCCAAAATCAGTAGTGTTGTTGTATCTTATGCTTTCAAACTGCTAATACAAGAAATGATGTCACTTGGCCTAGCCACAAGGCTACGCTTGAAGGAGATGATCTAAATGATCACAGGATTAACAACCAAGAAAATTGATGCGATAGAGTTCGGATTACTGTCCCCTGAAGACATACGTAAGATGTCTATTGCTCAAATTGTCGTAGCTGATACATATGACGAAGATGGCTATCCAATTGATAGCGGTATTATGGATCCAAAACTCGGTGTGATTGACCCTGGTCAGCGTTGCAGAACTTGTGGTAACAGAGTCGGCAACTGTCCAGGACATTTTGGTCATATCGAACTTGCGCGCCCAATCATGCATGAAGGATATGCGAAAGTCATTCACAAGGTTCTTCGTTCTATTTGCAGGCAGTGCAACAGGATACTACTCTCAGATGAGGAGATTGATCACTATCAACAACTCTTCAAGAGATACCCCGAGATTGGACAAAAGACTGCTAATCTATCCAATGAGATTCTGAAGAGAGCAGCAAAGGTCAAGGCATGTCCTCATTGTGAAGAACCACAACTCAAGCTGAAACTAGAGAAACCTACCTCAATCTATGAAGTGGGTGAAGCAGGTTCAGTGCGGCTCACTCCGATTGACATCAGAGCTCGGTTAGAGAATATCACTGATGATGACTATCGTCTCTTGGGTATCAATCCAGAGGCTGCTCGACTTGAATGGTCTATTCTCACTGTACTCTCAGTGCCACCAGTAACTGTTCGCCCGTCAATCACACTCGAATCAGGTGTGAGGAGCGAGGATGACCTTAGTCACAAGCTCATTGATATCATTCGTATTAACCAAAGACTTCGGGAAAACTTGGACGCTGGAGCTCCTCAACTAATTGTTGAAGATTTATGGGAGTTGCTACAATATCATTGTACCACTTACTTTGATAATGGTGTAAGTGGAATTCCGCCTGCAAGACATAGGTCAGGTCGTGCGCTTAGAACATTAGCTCAGCGACTGAAGGGTAAGGAGGGTCGTTTCCGCTCCAACCTATCAGGAAAACGAGTTGACTTCTCAGCACGTACGGTAATATCTCCAGACCCGAACCTCAGCATGAACGAGGTCGGTGTACCAGAACAGATTGCTAAAATTCTTACCATTCCGCAACGAGTGACCGAATGGAACATTGAGGAGATGAAGGAACTTGTCATTCGTGGTCCTGAGAGGCATCCTGGATGTAACTATCTTATTCGCACGGATGGTCGTCGTGTTGATTTGCGTTTCGTGAAAGAGCGATCAGTCATTGCAGATACCATTGAACCTGGTTTCATTGTTGAACGGCATCTGAACTCTGGAGACATAGTTCTATTCAACAGACAACCTTCACTACACAGAATGTCCATTATGGCACATGAAGTGCGCGTGATGCCCTATAGGACTTTCAGGCTTTCATTGTACGTCTGTCCACCATATAACGCAGACTTTGATGGTGATGAGATGAACCTTCATGTACCACAGTCCGAGGAATCGCGCGCTGAGGCTAGAGTTCTGATGAGAGTGCAGGAACAAATCCTGTCCCCAAGATATGGAGGCCCCATCATTGGAGCACTTCAGGATTATATCTCAGCTGCTTTCCTACTGACAAGGAAATCCAGCCTTTATACATTGAACCAAATGAACCAACTCTTGGCAACTGCTAATTTTGAGGGTACACTTCCAGAACCCGCAATCCTTTCTCCAGTTCGATTATGGACTGGTAAACAGATTTTCAGCATGTTCGTGCCCGAGGGAATCAACATCTCCTTTAAAGCGAACATCTGTCGAAAATGTGAAACCTGTAAGAGAGAAGACTGTGAGTACGACTCCTATGTAGTGATTCGTGATGGTAATCTAGAGTTTGGTGTAGTTGATGAGAAAGCAATTGGTGCGGGTGAACCAGACTCTCTCTTCCACCGAATAATCAAGGAGAAGGGTCCGACTACCGCTAGAATCTTTTTAGATTCGTTTGGAAGACTCCTTGTCCGACTTATCACTGACAGAGGATTTTCTATGGGTCTTGATGATGTCACCTTGCCTCGTGCGGCTTCTCAACGAATCAAACGGATTCTTAGTGATGCAGACGCTAAGGTGAACCAACTCATTGAAACATACAAACGAGATGAACTGGATCCGAATCCAGGTCAAACTCTATTGGAAACTCTCGAGCAGAGAATTATGGCCACTCTAGCCGAAGCACGAGACTCTGCGGGTGAGGTAGCAGGTGAACACCTCGGTCTTGAGAACTCAGCTGTTATCATGGCTCAGACCGGAGCCCGTGGTTCAAGATTGAACCTCTCACAAATGGCTGCTGTCGTAGGACAACAGGCAGTTAGAGGAGAACGTATCAGCAGAGGTTATGTTGGACGTACGCTCCCACATTTCGAGAGGGGTGATCTTGGCGCACGAGCACGAGGTTTTGTTACATCTAGCTATAAGAGTGGACTTGATCCAATAGAATACTGGTTCCATGCAGCAGGAGGCCGTGAAGGTCTTGTAGACACTGCTGTGCGAACCTCAACATCAGGATACATGCAGAGACGTCTCATGACTGCTCTACAGGATCTCAAAGTAGAGAGCGATGGAACAGTCAGAACTGCACCGGGAAGAATAGTCCAATTTCGTTTTGGTGATGATGGTGTCGACCCAAGCAAATCTGACCACGGACGCTCTGTCAATATAGACATAGCAATTGAGAAAGTCCTAGGCATAGGAAAGATGGATTAGGGGAGGTCTAGACAGTGTCAAAAAAGACAACCAAGAAAAGCAAATCAACCCAGAAGACAACTGCTACTAAGAAACCAGTAGCTAAGAAGAAACCCGCAGCAAAGAAAACAACTGCTAAAAAAACCCCGACGAAGAAGACAACTGCCGCCAAGAAACCAGCAGCTAAGAAGAAACCTGTGGCAAAGGAACCTATCGTCAGTTCTCTCATTGCCAAACATATGGAGAAACGGTTCGAGAAAATGCGAGAAGAACGTAGACTTCCTCCAAGCGTAATGGACGAGCTGGAAACAAAGTTGAGTAGTCTGGACATCACAAAGAAGGAGTTTGACACTATCTGTGACAACGTGGTAGAGTCTTACGAGAGGTCACTAGTGGAGCCTGGTGAGGCTGTGGGCACCGTTGCAGCCCAGAGCATTGGAGAACCAGGAACACAAATGACACTTCGAACTTTTCACTATGCAGGTGTTGCAGAACTAAGTGTTACACAAGGTCTTCCTAGGCTTATCGAGATTGTCGATGCTAGGAATAATCCAAGCACTCCCACCATGAAGATCTATCTAAATGAAGACATTGCTAATCAACGTAATGAGGCTAAAGCCATTGCCAGAAACATTGAGATGGTCCTAGTCGAGAGTGTTGCAAGTAATGTTTCAATCGACCTACTTCGACAGGCTATTGACATCCGATTTGATCCTGAATTAATGGAGGACAAGGGACTTACTGTCGAGATTGTTGCTGAGGCAATACAGGCGAAAATAAAAGCCAAGGGAGAGGTGGAGTCATCCGAGAATACAATCTTCGTGTACCCTGCAAATGAAACCCTTGCAGATCTTCAACGACTGAGTGAAAAAATCCGCGAAGTACGTGTCAAAGGGATCAACAGTGTCACACATGTTGTGATTCGAAAAGAATCTGATGGGTATGTGCTTTACACTGAGGGCTCAAACTTGGAAGACGCTTTAGAAATTGAGGGTGTGAACCCTCATAGGATCTACACGAATAACCTTCGAGAGATCTTTCATGTGCTCGGAGTCGAGGCCACCAGAAACGCCATTATCCAAGAAGCTATGAGTGTGCTCAATGAACAGGGTATGGATGTAGACGTGAGACACATCATTCTTGTTGCAGACATGATGACTGTTGATGGCACAATCCGTCAGATTGGTCGACATGGTATCTCCGGTTCAAAGGACAGTGCTCTAGCAAGAGCCGCCTTTGAGGTTACAATCAAGCACCTGCTTGGTGCAGGAATCGCTGGAACACGAGACCCTCTGAGAGGAATCACAGAGAATGTAATTCTAGGCCAGCTCATCCCATTAGGAACAGGGGCTATTGATCTCCTCATGAACCCACAATTCACTTCTTCTAAGAAGAAGAAGCGATAAGACCATGACGGAAACATTAAAACTGAAAGTCATTTGACGCAACCTGTTCCGTTCTGTCCACAAACCACACATGAGGTCATAGAATGAGCCTGAATCAACCAATAGCAAGTGCAGTAAACACCGGCGAATGCAAAATAGGTGCAAAATCTTCAATCGATGCAATCAAGAGTGGTGCGGCGAAACTCGTAGTAATGGCTGCAAACTGCCCAAAAAATGATTCCGATGATATCACAAGATTTGCAAAATTATCAGATATCAAGGTCCAAATGTTCGAAGGCACATCTTGGGATTTAGGTGAGGTTGTAGGCAAACCGTTCATGGTTTCTGCAATAGCGATAATCAAGCCCGGCGACTCAAAAATCCTAAAAATGGTTTGAGGCGATTTTTTTGGGCCGAGTTAAACTCTCCATGGAGGACATGGCACTCATCGCCAAGTTTGAACAGATTACAGGCGCTGCAGCGATCGACGTAATCCGTGATGATGAGGGAGAGAGAATCATTATTGTAGTCCGGCCTAAGCAGCTCGGCAAAGCCATTGGTCGTGGCGGAGTAAATGTAAAAGCTGCATCAGCTGCTTTCGGCCGAATTGTTGATGTTGTTGAGATGGCAGAATCTGCTGAAGCATTTGTCAAGAGTGCTCTTGCACCAGCTAGAGTTGAGCAGGTGAAAATCATAGAACATCGAGATGGCACTAAGGTGGCATCCGTCACCGTAAATACAGAAGACCGCGGAATTGCAATAGGTCGCGATGGAAGAAACGTTGCTCGAGCACGAATTCTAGTGCGCCGTCACTTCGATTTGACCAACGTTGTGATTGCCTGAGGCGTTTCCGAAAGCTTACTTTTCATAAGCCTTTTAAGGTTACACAGGCCGGAGCCGATAACCACCATGCAGAGCGTTCCCTGAACGGTACGTTGACTGCTAAGAGGTAAATTATATTGACAAGTTCAAAATCCCCATTGGGCGAATTCGCAGCCCGACCTCTTTTACGAAAGAGGAAAAAGTTCCGCTGGAAGAAGCCCGCTTACAAGAGGCGAATTCTGAAGCTGAAGAAGAAAACTGACCCCCTAGAGGGCGCTCCTCAGGCAAGAGGAATTGTACTCGAAAAAGTAGGCATCGAATCAAAACAGCCTAACTCAGCTATTCGAAAGGCTGTACGGATTCAACTCTCAAAGAACGGAAAGCAGATCACAGCATTCATACCTGGGGACGGTGGCCTGAAATACATAGATGAACACGATTCTGTTATTATTGAGGGTATTGGTGGTGCTCAAGGTGGTCCGGTCGGGGATTTACCTGGCGTGAGTTGGAAAGTGATTAAAGTCAATGGTGTGGGTCTAGAGTCATTGATCTACGGAAGAAAAGAGAAACCAATTCGTTAGGTGGTCAGAATGTCAAAAGAAGAAACAGTTGAACCAGTTGTTGAAAACACCCCCTCTTATGATCCACCCGAACTTCTCTTGTTTGGCAAGTGGGACTCCATAGATGTGCAGATTCACGATGTTGGTCTGGCACGGTATATCTCATTGAAACCCGTCTTGATTCCTCACACATCTGGTCGTCATGCTCACAAGAGATTCCACAAGTCCAGCGTTCCTATTGTTGAGCGATTTGTGAATAAATTGCTTAACGCAGGTCGTAGAAAGGACAAGAAGACACGAACTGGGAGAGGCGCTGGAAAGAAACTACGAGCAATATCCAAACTCAGGCGTGCCTTTGAAATCATCAATTACAGAACCGGACTGAATCCAGTTCAAGTTCTTGTCACAGCGATTGAGAATGCAGCCCCTGCAGAGGAAACCACAAGAATCTCCTACGGTGGTATGGCTTACCCTCGCTCTGTTGATGTTTCACCACAAAGAAGAATTGACCTCGCCCTGAAAAATCTCTCAGTTGGTGCAGTTCGTTCAGCACACAAGAACGCCAAGTCATTCGAAGAATGCTTGGTCGATGAATTACTTCTCGCTTACAAGAAAGACACTGGCAGCTTTGCAATTTCAAGAAAAGAAGAGCGAGAGCGAGTGGCTCGTTCCGCAAGATAATTCATTATCAGTCTGCACGGTGATTTCCGTGCTTTCTATCAGTTCAGCTTATCAGAGGATTCATGTTTAAACAAACAATACGAGGAGCAAGATATGAGCAGGACTTCTTTAGCATATCTAGCAATCATTCTGACAACAGTCCTGTGGGCTTCATCTTTGATCTTTGCGAAGCTTATCTTTGCAGAACTAGGTCCTATTGTCTTTGTAGCTCTAAGATACACACTTGCTTGTCCATTCCTCCTTGTAATGACTCTTCAACACAAGAAGAAACAGACCGTTGAAGATGTGAAAAAAAACTGGAAACTTCTCTTGGTGGCTGGACTGAGTGGACCATTCATTTCCCAGATTCTCCAATATATCGGTCTTGAGCTGACGACAACGAGTGACGCTCTTCTTCTCTTGAACCTGACACCCATCTTTGCTGTCATACTTGCTGCACCAGTGCTAAACGAGAAAATTTCCTTTGAGAAAATAGTTGGTCTTAGCCTAGCTACAATTGGTGCTCTTCTCATAGTCATGAACACTGCTCCAGATGACATCACATTTGATATCTGGCGCTTTCTTGGAGCCCTAATTGTGATAGTGTCTACATTCTTTTTTGCAATCAACGGAATAGCAGGTAAGATTGCTATCAAGTCTATTGATGCTATTTCAATCACTTTCTACAGTACACTAATTGCAGTACCATTCATTTGGATATCCGCCACGCTCCTTGATGATGTGACAGTTTTGTTCACCATGAGCATGCAATCTTGGCTAATCGTGTTGTGGGTGGCAATTGTAAACACTGTGATAGCGTTCATTCTCTATTACGAATCTATGAAGCACATTGAAGCTTCTCTAGTCCAGATTATGTTGAATTTGATTGCAGTTTGGGGCGTCTTGTTGTCAATCTTTGTTCTTCATGAAACAGTAACTTATCTACAGATTTTTGGAGGAATTATCACGGTGATTGGCGTGATTATAGCTCAGATGACATACGCACGCCGTAAATCCGATAAAGACCATCTATAAGGAACCTTGCAGGTTTCTCCTATGTGGTCAATATGAGTCGAAGATCTATTCTTAAAAATCTCATAATTGTCTTTGGTACCATTTTGCTAATACTCACTGCAGTAGAATATCTAGATGGTATATACTCGATATTTCCTGACCCTGTCCTCTATTGGATCCAGATATTCTATCTAGTTTCAATTTTTCTGTTTCTACTTCTACTGGTAGTATACATCGAAGTTCGGATGCGGTCAGAATCTTAAGATTCCCAAAAAGGATATGTTCCACCGTGTTACCAGTAATTGAAGAGGTCCATAACATGCTTGATGAACTAAAAATCGGTACGGCGACTGCAAAAAGAGGTGAACTCCAGAAGGGAGTTATCAAAGGAATTGAACTGAACACAAACACCAGTATCGACATCCCCGTTCTCGTAATGAATGGAGAAAAGGATGGGCCAACTATTCTCATAGTTTCCACGCAACATGGTATAGAGATTCAGGGCGCTGAGGTTATTATCAAAATAATGAGGGAAAAAGTGAATCCCAAGGATCTCAGAGGAGCTATTATCGGAATTCCCGTGGAGAATCCACTGGCTTTCATGCATCATCAGTATCTATCATGGATTGACAATCTTGACCTAGGCGGCGGAGGAAGTGCTAGTCCACTGACTGCTGACAAGCCCAACGGTAATGCAACAGAGAAACTTGCACATACGCTCTGGCAGGAGGCATGGAGCAAGGCTGATATGGTCCTTAATATCCATTGTAACGTTAGACCAGACTCGCTCTTCTTCACTGAAATCAATATAGGTAATCCGAAGACAAAGGATAAGCTGGAGAAGATGGCTGAGGTTTTTGGTGTGACCAATGTGGTTGAAAGTGTCCCAATCGCAGATGATGCACCTGACACACTTGCTAATCTAGCAGTAAAGAACGGGATTCCTGACATTCTCATAGAACTCATTGATGGAAGATGGATTTCTGAACCTTCAACTACAGTCGGAGTTCGTGGAACTCTCAATATTATGAAAGCTTTTGACATGATAGATGGCGATATTGAGTCCCAGGAAGGAGTCACTATCATACCTGGTATTTGCACGTTTCGTGGAATAGTTCATGCAAATAGGGGAGGTCTTATTCGATTTCTGAAGACACCTGGTGACTTCATGAAGAAAGGAGAAGTGTTTGCAGAGATCTATGACCTCTATGGTGATATTCTAGAAAAGGTTGCGTGTCCTGTAGATGGGTATATCTGGGCATACCCTTGCGGTGACATTCTCGGAACTTCAGGTACTCTCCAAGCTGTACAGACAGGCGCTAATATTGCATATGTTTTCACAAATGACAAGTAATCTGGTGAAACAGATGAAAATAGTGAAGGTGACCAAGAACCACAAGAGCGAATTCCAAGTCCCCTTGATAGCTAAGAAGGGTGAGATTGTCGAAGGACAGGAACGAGAAACCAAGTGGGAAGGATGGCTCTGGTGTCGTAATAGCTCTGGAGTTCATGGATGGGTTCCAAAGACATACCTTGAGTCAACCTCCGAATCTGGACAGTTTCAATTTCTAGATGATTATAATACACGAGAATTGACTGTCACCGAAGGGGAAGAAGTAATCGCATTAGAAGAAGAGAGTGGATGGGTCTGGGTACGAACAACTCTTGGAGAGGAAGGTTGGATTCCTCTAGAGAATCTTCAGGATTTGAATGACAAACCGAATTCAATACCTGACCTGATTTGAATTTCTACTATAATCCATCTAACAAATAATTCGGACACCTCAGTGAACTTTTTGGTTAAGTAGAGAAATGTTACAAAATGCGCTCCTCCCTGCTAGTTCATTGGCCTTGTCGAAACCGTTAAAAGCATCCCACTAGGTGGCATCAAAAGTCTGTCCTGCTCAGAGGATAGGCTAAAATAACGTGGTGAATAAGATTGAGCAAAAAAGGAAAAGAGCACCTCAATCTCGTCGTCATAGGGCACGTAGACCACGGTAAAAGCACTATGACGGGCAGATTGCTATACGAGACAGGTGCAGTAGATGAGCGAACATTCCAACAGCATAAGGAAGAAGCCGAGAAACTCGGTAGGCCCTCATGGGCTTGGGCATTCGCTCTTGATAGACTGAAAGAGGAGCGTGAGAGAGGTCTTACAATTGACATTGCTTTCTTCAAGTTCCTCACGGACAAGTACTATTACACAATCATTGACGCTCCTGGTCATAAGGACTTCATCAAGAATATGATCACTGGCGCCTCTCAGGCTGATGTTGGTCTGCTTGTTGTATCCGGAAAGCGAGGAGAGTTCGAGGCTGGTGTTGGCCCTGGCGGTCAGACCAAGGAGCATGCTTACCTTGCTATGACTCTTGGTGTACCCTCACTCATAGTCTGTGTGAATAAGATGGATGATGAGAGTGTCAAGTACAGTGAAGACAGGTATAATGAGGTCAAGGACGAGGTCGGCGACTTCTTATCAAGTATTGGCTACAAGATAGCCGATGTTCCATTCATTCCAACCTCTGCACTTGATGCTGCTAACCTGAAGGAGAAAACTCCTGACTTCACACCATGGTACAAGGGACCTTGTCTTCTAGAGGCTCTTGATGCAGTTGAGCTTCCACCGAAGCCAACCAAGAAACCACTACGAGTACCCATCAACGATGTTTACTCGATCAAGGGTGTTGGAACAGTACCAGTTGGCCGCGTTGAAACTGGAATCATGAAGACAGGAATGGAAGTAACCTTCATGCCACCCGACAAGACTGGAGAAGTCAAGACTATCGAGATGCATCATGAAATCTTGGACCAGGCAGTTCCAGGTGATAACATCGGCTTTAACATTCGAGGCATTGATAGGAAAGACCTAGGTCGTGGTGACGTTGCTGGTCCAACTGACAAACCACCTACAGTCGCTACTGACTTTACTGGTCAGGTGATGGTCATCCAGCACCCAAGTGCAATCACAGTTGGTTACACACCGGTCATTCACACCCACACTGCTCAGGTCGCCTGCAGGTTCGATGAAATCCTGCAGAAGATTGACCAGCGTAGTGGTCAGGTCATCGAAGAGAAGCCAGACTTTGTCAAGAAAGGCGAGTCCATGATTGCTAAGTTGGTTCCTCTGAAGCCTATGGTCATTGAGTCCTACAAGAACTTCCCACAGCTTGGCAGGTTTGCCGTGCGCGACATGGGTATGACCGTGGCTGTTGGCATTGTCCAGAAAGTCACAAAGAGGAAAGCTGGTAAGAAAGAGAAGGAATAATCAAGTTTATAGAACCGGGCCAGCGAGGCCCGTGTTCTTTCTTCTATTTTTGTTAATCAATCACAGACAAAAGAGATTAGAAGGCTTCAGGTTTCTATCGGGAATGGATTGTTCAGCCAATGATGGAAGATGACTATTATGATCCATATCAACAGAAATCTGGTCCGTCTCCCGTGAGATGGTTGCTCTTCGTGCTTCTCCTAATCTTGGGACCGCTTGGCACAATAGGTATTGCAATGCTCGCACCTGTCGACCTGATTTGGCTCTACATGATTTTCTATATCCCAATGGTCATCTTTGGACTCTATGCATCCTATCGATGGGCACAGGGTAGAGAGATTGCTCCTACAGACATTTCAGAAGATGATAGAATACTTGACTCAATGAGGAAGCATGCACTACCAACTCAGAGAATTCCTGATACGGACACATTTCGTTGTGGGAACTGTAACAATGTCTTTGATTTTGTGAATGCTATCCCAGTCGACACTGACGTTGTTCGCTGTCCGTTCTGCGATACTCGTTTACATCTCACAGGATAGTTTGAGTAAAAGAAATGGCGCTGAGGGAGAGATTTGAACTCTCGCGTGCATAGCACACTGGATGTTTGCTGACGACTGGACTAGCTATCACTAGCAATCCAGCGCCCTGCCAGGCTAGGCTACCTCAGCTCAATAACACGTTCGGTTCAAGATTCTCTCATAAAGATTTTGACGGATAGCACAAGCTACTGATTAATCAGCAAACAAAACAAGTTACCTAATTGTGATCAGTGTATACCCATTGATTTTCCTCATAACTATCGTAAAACGAAGTGCAGCAGCACTCATGTATCGAATGTCCTTCTCACAATGAGTTAGCTCGTTGCGTTTCTCAAAGCAGCTACCTCTGGGGCTCCACTACTTATCCTTAGGGCTGTTCCCGCCAGGGCCTAACCCGGTTCGGAAGTCTAAGGCAATCACAACAAACCTACGAATGTTGTTATCCCCGTAACAGACTCCAGAGACTGCTAATCACAGTCCCACAGCGAAACTCACTGGGATTGGGTTTCATCCTCCACAGAGTTACTGGCGCCACTAATGCCATGTGGTCTCGACCGCGGCAAACGGTCCACCCTACCCGCTGCATCGAGTCTTTCACCGTATTGCCTAAAAACATTTAGTTAGATAAAAGCTCCAGCAGCTCTCTTGATTGTAGTGAGCTCCTCAAGCACCTCTTGCTCTGACTGTGACAGTTCATCTAAGAACTTCTTCCTGATTGCTAAAACATGTTTATCAGGCACATCGGTATAGAGAATCTCTGTGTCTTTCACTTGACGCCCAATTGTTGGTCCACGAATTGAAACCGCAACCTCCATGCCATCCGTGGCTTCATCAATCGTGACACTTCGGTCTTGTATCTGTAGTATTGTACCAACACGTTTACCCTCCTCGTTAATCAGTCCTGTTCTCGGTCGAATGACTCCATGAACCTTCACACCCACCACAGCAGGTTTACTGTGTCGAAAGACGTACTCAGGTATGAGTTCAATCTTTCCTGGTCTGATAATGGAACCAAGGGACTCTGCTTTTGCCTGTTCACTCTTTACAATCAACCATGCATTATAGTCATCATATAGACGATAGATGACTTCGTTCACGAAGGTTTCTACACCCAACTCAGCTGCAAGATCCTCAATATCTGGAGCAAATTTAACATTGAATCCCAGAACTACCGCATTTAGAGGGTCTGTATCCCCAGAGGCTTGCGCCTCAATGATGTCACGTTTTACAATTGGACCTACATCAGCAGCTCTCACAGGTACTTTGCGATCTTGCAAGAACTGTGTAACAGCTTCCAAAGAGCCGAGAGTATCGGTCTTCAAAATAATCCCTGATTTATCAGTCTGAATTCGTATTGCACCCACTTCATCACGGACTCGTTGCTTAATTTCTTCGAGTTTCTCCGGATCAGTGACTGCATATACTGGAGCACCAGCTACTGCACCTTCAATGTCAGGAGCAACGATTTTGACACCTGCAGCTGCATGAACTTCATCAACATGAGTGAACTTCTCTTTAGGATCTCGAATTTCATCCAAAGGTTTTGGTTGCAGTAATGCTCGGATTTTAGCAACAATGACACCATCTAGACCTCCCACTACAACTGTATCGGTCTTCTTTAGAATCCCATCGTAAATTATTGTGTCAAGAGTTATTCCTAGTCCTGTTTCTTCTCTCACCTCAAGAATAGCGCCCCTAGCAGGACCCGAGGATATACTTAGTCGATCTTGCATAAACTGTTGAGTCAAACCCGATAGCACCATCAGAAGCTCCGGAATTCCATCCCCTGTCTTCGCACTGGTCGGAACGATTGCTACAATTTTTTTGAAATCTTCTACACGGTCAAATCGTTCTGATTGGATATCATTCGCAGAGAGTGCGCCCACAATCTCATACAGACGTCTATCAATCTCATTCTGAGTAGATTGACCTTGCGCCTTGATAGCTTGGAATAGAGTCATCCCGGGTTTTTTTCTCCAACCAGGAACCTTGTCAAGCTTGTTTGCTGCAATCAGGAAAGGAGTCTTTCCAGAACGTAGAATCTTGAGGGATTCGTATGACTGGGTGAGGGGCCCCTCATTGATGTCCACCACTAGTATTGCAATATCTGCGATAGCTCCACCCCGTCGTCGTAAGTTCAGATATGCTTCGTGACCGGGCGTATCAATAAAGAGTAGACCATCAATTGTCAGCTCGGTATTAACAGATTTCAAGAGTTCTCCACAAATTGAGAGAACTGTTTCTGTTGGAAAGAATGAAGCACCAATGTGCTGAGTAATACCTGCAGCCTCTCTATCCTGAACCCCTGTTCCACGCATCTTGTCAAGCAAGGAGGTCTTACCATGATCAATGTGACCAAGAACAGTAACAATTGGGGAACGAAGCTTCTCCTTCTTCGTCATTGCTGACACCTCATAAGGAATTGCTGTGGGACTTCTAGCTACAGTTATGAAAGTGTCGATTTTACCAATCAAGTGTTTGCATTGTGCCTAATGAAATGGATTATATTCTCCCCTTATCACGCGAGAGTCGTGGATATTGATTTCATATATTGAAATCTATAGGTGAGATAATTGGAACGTTCGTTTGTTATAATCAAACCAGATGGTACAGCCCGTCGGAGAGTCAGCGCTCTAGTATTGAAAGCATTGATGGACCGGGGCTACAAAATACGCGCATTTAGAGAGATGAAGGTACCTGAATCACTAGCAAAATTGCATTATGATGTACACAAGGAAAAACCCTTCTTTCAATGGTTAGTTGATTTCATATCCTCTGCACCCGTTTTAGCCTTGATTTTTGAAGCTGATGATGTAATTCAAGGAGTCCGAGATGCACTTGGTGCAACCTTTGTTCAGAAAGCAGATCCATCTTCCCTTCGAGGTAAGTACGGAATATGGGCTGGAGTTAACATTGCACATGCCTCTGATGCACCTGAAACTGCAACAAAAGAAATTGAACTCTGGTCAAACGAGGGCGGTCTAGTGGAATCTCCAGATGCAGAAGGACTGACAAAAGCATACATCGAGCGTTATAGCTCTGGTGATGCTGATTACACAATGAAGCTTCGTGATGTTGTCAAGAATGCAATTGAGAACAGTGACACATCACACAAAGTCCTCGAGTCCTTGACTGAGCTAATGGGCATGGACGCAAAAGGAATCAACCCAGAAGAAATCAGTGCTTTGGCATCAGTCATTTTTGAATTCGTGAAAGAAGAAGTCGAAAAGGAATAGTTGAAACCTCAGGTGGCTAAAATGCCACCTTTGGTCCCTTTCTTTACTCTAACGAGACGCTTTGCCACCTTTCTCATAGCCTGCAGTCCACTTTGTGTCTCTAGGCTTTAAACGACGTTTGAGACGGTTGACTTTACACTTGTTTGAACAGAACCAAGATACAGCTCCGTCTTTAGTCTGTACAAAAGCGGAACCAGTTCCTGGTTCGATGTCTTTCCCGCAGAAGGAACATTTCTGGGTTCCGACCATTCTAACGCCTCCTCATCTTACGGGCCTCACGTTCGGTTTCTCTCAGAACAAGTATGTCACCCATTCTAATTGGTCCTTTCACGTTGCGAGTAAGCACTCGGCCCTTGTCCCTACCATCCAGAATCTTTACTCGGACCTGAGTGATTTCACCAGTCACTCCAGTCCTTCCTAAGAGCTGAATTACTTCAGCAGGAATATTGGGAGTAGTTTCATCATCTTTGCTCATCTGAAGCCATCACCTGGGTATTACATACGAAGGCCGTTAATCTTCTCGATAATATCATCAACGAGTTCCTTTGCCTTTCCATCCACGATGATTGCGACAGCCGCTGTAGGCCGCTCAATACCTGCAGCGTTTCCAAGGTCCGCCTTACTTTTCACGAAAATGTAAGGTGCTTTCTTGTCATCACAGAGGCCGGGTAAGTACATGATTACTTCCTGTGGCTCAACATCTTCTGCAACGACTACCAACCGTGCAATACCACGCTCGATACTCTTTGTTGCTTCATTGATACCTTTCTTTATCCGACCTGTATCTTTAGCTATCTCTAGAGCCTCTAGGGCCTTCTTCTGAAGTTCCTCGGTAGGCTCCCATTCTACAAAACTTGGCTTTGGCATTATTATTTACCTCAGTTTAGTTCTTCATCGGTATATGTTACTAAGACCTGTCCTACAAGAACAGACTCTTCTGCGCCGTCAGTCTAGCGTCTTTTAAAACTGTCGAAGCAATACAATACCTCAATAATCTAGATCAACTATCGTGCTCTTCAGAGATAAGTCAACCACATCTAGATGTCTAAGGATTGAGTAGCGACTTCTTTTCTCCATGATAGTTAGACCGTGGTGTATTGCGTTGATGAATTGTTGCGATGTAATGGACATCTCGTCAAGTTTAACGGGTAATTGCCTTTCCGACATGAATTTCAACACAACTTCAGGTTTGTAATCTGAATATCCAGCTTCACTCAGATAATGCAGACATAAAGGAGTTGCAAATGCCACCTGAAGTCCATGCAATTGACCACAATCTCTATCCATAGCATGAGAAATTGCATGCTCAGTACCAGAACAAGGACGGGAACTGCCAAATATACCCATTGCACGTCCTGCATCGATTTCAGCTCTAATCAGGGTTTCAAGACTATCATCCTTGAGTACAGTATTCAATGCATTTTCTACGATTGAGTAGACCGATTTATCAAAAGATTCTCCTCTCACCTCAGATGCCATCTTCCATTCAGCTAGGCTTGAGGTCTTGCAGATGATGTCCCCTAGACCTGCAAGTTTTAGCATAGGTGGTGCTTCTGAAATGATTGAGGTGTCGGCAATCACAGCAAGAGGGCCTTTACACTTTTCTGAATATTTATACCCATTGTGACTCACAGAAGCAACATCACTGGCGATACCATCATGAGATGCTGCAGTAGGAATTGATATCCAATTGAGACCAGTATCTCGCGCCACAAGCTTGGCAATATCCAGACTACTACCACCTCCGAATCCAAGTACAATATCGATATTCCCTAGAATCGTGTTAGAGTCAGCACGATATTTAGATACCATCAACCATTGACATGAGGTGCCAATATTCTTCTCTAGATGCTGATGATAGTCTGCATGAATCAATTCATCAGTCACACAGAGAGGATTATTGTAGTCCTCCATCAGATTTCCAAGTTTCTCTAACGCCCCATCATCAATTATAATGACTTTAGGTTCGTTGAAGGACATTTCACCAGCTCCCGAGTCCCAGATTCGCTTTGCCTGTTAAGCTCTTCTATCGCGCGTTTTTCCATCTTACCTCATTAACCTTAAGTAGGACTTCGAGGGGGCGGCCGCTGAATCAGTGAGTGTTACCCCCGAAATACTCCAACCTATACGCTCTCTGAACAAGTTCAACTTGGAGTCAACGCTCATGACGCAATATGTCAAGGTTGCCCTGATGGGATCTGGTTATGCTGGTAAGTCCACTTTAATCAAGTTGCTGACTGATAGTTCTCCTAAGCTGGAAGTTAACTATCAACCGACCGCAGGTATGAGTTGCGGAACAATCACAATCGATGGGAGCACAAAAGCTTCGCTTATCGAGATGGGTGGACAATCTCATTTTGAATTTCTCTGGGCAGATTTCATGAAAGGCAGCAAGATGGTCGTTGTGGTTACTGAGAGTTATCCTAAGGCTGTTCTTAAGACACGTCAACTTCTCATGAAATTCAAGAATCAGCTAGATGGCATGAAAGTCATTGCCATAGCAAATAAACAGGACCTTCCAGGATCAATGAGACCTGAGTCTGTTCAAGATTTACTCGGAGTTCCTACATTCGGGTTGGTTGCCATTGATCCGAAAGAGCGTCTTAATGGCTACAAGCTTATTGTTGATGGACTGAAAGAACTCTCTAATATGGCTGCTTGAACAAATTAGAATCATTCCAAATCAGCATTAGCATGTACTAGCTGTAGGACAAGCCTTTTATGTTCAGACAATGCAGGCGAAGACGCCCAGGGCGTGGGCGAGAGAGCCGTTTGACATCAATGTCAAGTGGCGAGTCCGTCCCGGAATGTATGTCTTTTGGGTGAACAAAACCTCTGTAGTCAGGTGAGTCAATGGAAATTACAATAATCCACAAACAGGACAACATTGTTCACTTCTTAGTAGAAAGAATCGATGTTGCGTTTGCGAATGAATTACGCAGGACCATGCTTACCAGATTACCTTCTATGGCAATAGACGAAGTACTTGTGCTTGAGAACACAAGCGTCATGTATGATGAGATGCTCGCACACAGACTGGGACTTATCCCACTTGTGACAGATCTCGAAAGCTACAACTTGCCAGAAGAATGCGATTGTGAAGGTAAGGGTTGCAGTCTCTGTCAATGTACGCTTACACTTGAGGAAACAGCTGGAGATGATGAGGATAGGATAATCAACGCTAGCAACCTCACATCACAAGACCCGAAAATAGTTCCTGCATCAGGTGATATCCCCCTGGTTAAGCTAGCTCCCGGTCAACGTCTAATAATTGAAGCGTATGCCAGACTTGGTAGGGGTATGGAAAACGCAAAGTTCCAGTCAGTATCAACGGTTTCATACAAATATGTACCCATAGTCGAGGTGAACAAAGAGAAGTGCAATCAATGTGGAGATTGCGTCGATATGTGCTCCAAGAACATTCTGCGGATTGAGGATGATACAATATCAACACAGAACACTCTGGACTGCAGCCTCTGTGAAGCCTGTGTTGATGTCTGCGAACCTGGAGCAATTACAATTGATACCAAGAAAGATAGTTTCTTGTTTAAGGTAGAGTCCACAGGCGCGCTTACTCCGGAGGAAATTGTAGAGAAGTCTTCTGAAATCCTGAAGGAGAGAATCAGATTGGCTCTTGACTACGCAAATTCATTATGAGGTGTGATAATATGGAAAGATCAGTCAAATCTGGATCAACTGACCCAAATACACGCGCACTCATCAATGCGCTCAGGAAGACATCAACCAAACATAATGCTGGTATTTGGAAGCGAGTTGCAGAACTAATTGCTAGACCAGCTCGCCAACGCGCTACAGTGAATATCGGAAAAATCAGTCGCCATACAAGTACTGGAGATATTATTGTAATTCCCGGAAAGGTTCTGGGTTCTGGAAATCTCTCTCATAAAGTGACAGTAGCAGCTCTCAATGCGTCAACTTCTGCGAGGACAGTTATCGTTGGAGCTGGTGGTTCACTGATATCAATTAACGAATTGCTTACCAAATCTCCCAAAGGGAAGGGAGTTACAATTATAGTATAGGTGGTTTCAATGAGTAAAGAAAGTGTCAAAGTTTACGATGCCGAAAATATGGTTGTTGGAAGACTTGGAGCAAAAGCTGCAAAGGCTGCCATACTTGGTGAGCATGTTGTCGTAGTAAACGCAGAGAAGGCTATTATCACAGGAGATCGCAGAACTTTGATTGAAGCCTGGAAAGAGAGATTCAACATAAGGACCTCCTATAAACCAAGCAGGGGTCCATTTCACGAACGTCGTCCAGATAAAATGGTTCGGAAAATGTTTCGTGGCATGCTCCCATGGCCAACACCTCGTGGTAAAAACGCATACAAACGTATCAAGGTCTACATTGGCGTACCTGAGCAATTTGCTGAATCTAAAAAGATTATACTCGAGGGTGCAAGATATAGGAGTCTGAAACGAAAATTCATCACAGTGGCTGATTTGAGCCACGAACTCGGTTGGAGAAACCCGGAGGTCGTAAAGTGAGAGTTGTAGTAAGTACTGGCAAGAGAAAGACAAGTCTTGCTAAAGCCACAATAAAGGATGGTACAGGTCGAATCAGAATCAATGGGAGACCGTTGGAGATTCAACAACCAGAGCTTGCTCGAATGCGTATTATGGAGCCATTGATTCTCTTCGGAGAAGGATGGAAACGATACGATATCAGAGTACGAACAAGGGGCGGGGGTTTCATGAGCCAAGCTGATGCAGTAAGAATGGCCATTGCCACCGGTCTAATTCGCATGAGCCAAGACTTTGAGGCACGTTCAAAAATGATTGAACATGATAGAACAATGCTTGTTGGAGACCCACGACGAACAGAACCAAAGAAGTTCGGTGGCCCTTCAGCACGATCCCGATACCAGAAATCATACAGGTGAGGCGACTATACGATGATAATTCCAGTACGATGTTTTACATGCGGTAAAGTAGTTGCAGACAAATTCGAGCAGTTCAAACGTGAAGTTCGACAGGGCGAAGAGCCATCAGTTGTACTTGACAATGTTGGACTGACAAGATACTGTTGTCGAAGAATGCTACTTGCTCATATTGACATAATTGATAGCTTCATGGCATTTGCTGCCAAAGAAACCGCGGAGGCAAAATCGAATGAGTGAGATAGAAATCGCTGACCAAGAGCTATTGACCCCCATGGACAAATACCTCGCTGCAGGTTGTCACATTGGCACACAAGTAAAAACACAAGACATGGAGCCATTTGTTTACAGACAACGTCCTATTGGTCTCTATGTTCTTGATGTTCGAAAGACCGATGAGAGAATCAGGGTGGCTGGTAAGTTTCTTGCTAGGTTTGATCCCACCAAGATTGTGATTATATCGGGAAGAGTTTATGGAAAGAAGCCAGTGGAAACATTTGCCTATTACATAGGTGCGAATTCATTTACAGAACGTTTTGTTCCAGGGACTCTAACTAATCCCAATATTGCTGGTCCGAGGACATACATTGAACCAGATGTCGTCATTCTCACAGATCCACGAACTGACCAACAGGGTCTCTCAGAGGCTGCAAGGATCGGAGTACCAGTAGTCGCGCTCTGCGATACTGATAATGTGACCACCAATGTGGACCTCGTGATCCCTACCAACAACCGTGGCCGCAAATCTTTAGCGCTGGTATACTATCTTCTGACTACTCAAACACTCAAAGAGAGAGGCGATATGCCAGAAGATGGTGAAACTGCCTTCAGTCCTGAAGACTTTGAACCCCAATTACAGAGGTTCTAAGATTATTCGATGATGGAAACGACGCCGTTCTCGGCGTCTACCTCCACTTTCTGTCCAGTCTTTATTTTTGAAATATCAATCTGGTCTACTGCAGGAATTTCAGAGATGATACAACCTACTGCCACTACTGGGTCAGTTGTTTTGTTAATTAACGCTAGAGGTGCCTTGCCAGCTTTCTTGAGTGCATATAGAACGTAGGAGCCTACTGTAGACCCTTTACCTGTGGGAAACACTAGTATCTTTCCGGAAATTGATTTTCCTTCAAGATGATGTCCCCTTTCAACAATCTCACCAGTTTCTGGATCACATCCCCCATAGAATGAGATGTCATCTCCCGTCACTAAAGCTTCACCAATTACTTTACCCTTGAAGATTATTCTGCCTTGCATTATGAAATTGCCTCCTGGATGCACTCTTCCACAGTTCGTATTTCCGTCTTGAAATTATTCTTTCCGCGAGCATAGAAGCAAGCTTTTGCTGAGTCTGTCATCAGCCCTTTGAACTTACCTTTCAATGGCGCAACGGCACAACACGCATCAGCCACAAGAAAAGCCCCTGCTTTCTCGATTTTATCATAATATCCCATTTTCATAGCAATATCCTTCGTAGGCTTTGCAGTTGTAATCCAGACTGTTTTTCCATCTGCAACCTTTTTTCCATCAAGCATCTCTGCAATTCGACCAATTTCTTTGATACTCGCATGAGGGCATCCTATACTGATAAAGTCGATATCTACCTCTTTATCATCAAGTTGAATCCGAACCCTGTTCAAATCATCTTCAGTTACGAGCTCAGTCTTGATTGGGATAGTAGTTCTATTTGGTGTAATTCCTTCCATATGAAATAGGGCTACTCCACCATAGGTCGCAACAGAGGCACTGAAAGACTTGAGATCTTCCGTGGTTGCTTTTGAAATACCCGTGATGTAAGGAATGGTCTTGCCTGTTCTCTCTCCAATCACATACCCAAGAAGCCCAAAGTCATATGGTTTAGTTAATTTTGATTGAACTTCGTATTTTACCTCTGCTATCCTGTTCTCTTGAAGATGAAGACCATACTCGGCAGTCCTGCCAGTCAATGAAGAGGCGAGTGCACTTGGACCCCCTTCTCGATTTGTCAGAGCTCCAATCACTGAATTTGAGAAACACACTGCAGACGATTCCGCCCACGCGATATGTTCCCCATAGTGCGGTAGATTACCTATCAAATATGGTGTGCATGTACAGGTCGTGACCACTCCCATCTTTTCAAATATATCTACTACTCGTTGTTGATTCTTTGCAAAATCTTCACTGATTCCATGTTTTTTCCATTCCTCAAGGTCCATACCCGCTGGGTTTAGAGTGGTTAATACCTTCGTACGCCCATCTTCTGCCATCTCTTCCAAGTATTCGAGACCTGCCTCCCCAAGATTATGATATGATACCCCTGCAATCTGAACACTCGAAACAGGGATTAGCCGCTTTGCTCCGTAAATTTCACCGAGAGTAGTGATTATCTCCATCGCTTTTCTAGTTGCTTTTCCATGCTTACCATCAAGCATCATTTTCTCTTCACTGGTCAGCTCTAGTCCCATCTTAATCACCTAGATACTTATTCAGGTCGACTTCTGGGAATCTAGCCTTACTAAAGCTCTTCCCCATAGTTTCCAATGGTTTTGTACAATCGAAACCCATTTTGGTCGTCAACTTCGTCATAGGCTCCGCACTTGGATCTAGACTTGATCCTGCCTCTCTGTCTTTGATCAGCAGGTTTTCGTCAGCTTGAAACCTGGTAGCTAGTGCCCACTCACGTTCCTCATCTGAGTAGATGTCAATGTCTTCATCATATACCCAGATATGCTTGGCACTTGTGTGACCTGCAAACGCAGCCTCCAAGGTTTTGAGACCATCATCTTCATTCTTTTTCTGAATCTTCACCGCAACATGCAACCAACTTGCTCCACCAGGAGTGATGTAAACATCGAGGACATTGATTCCTCGATCTTTGACCTTCTTGAAAACGGTCGGTTCTCTAGGCATACCCATCAGAATCTTGTGTTCAGAACGCCCTGGTAGCAGACCTTGCCAAATGGCGGTCTTTCTATGAGTGATCTTCTTTACATCGAAGATTGGCTCCTCCCGAATGATATCTATAGTTTCAGTCAAGTCTATGAAAGGGCCCTCCGCATGTGTTTCTTCAAGAACCACTCTCCCTTCAAGAACGAACTCAGAATCTGCAGGGATCATCAGGTCAACAGTCTTTGCTTTTGTCACTTTTATTGTTCGTAACGCGTTTGCAATCTCTAGCTCATTTACGCCAGTTTCTACAGATGTTGCTGCTGCAATGAGCACTTCGGGAGTGTTACCGATGCAGAAAGCCACATCCACCTCACCGTTTCGTTCCAGAAACTTGTGAAAATCTCGACCTTTTACTACTCTCGTAACCATTCGGTTATTGCTAATCTGCATAGCTCTGTGAAAATCAAGATTTTGTCCAAACTCTGAATCAGCTGCGACTACAACTCCCGATGTGATGTATGGTCCCCCATCCACTTTATTATGAATCAGAATTGGAAGCTTGTCAAGGTCTACATTCTCTTCAACCACCTCTTGACATGGAGCCTTGTCGGTTTCTTCAGGTTTGCTACGATTTTCGATACCATTTGTGAGAGTTGGGATAATCTCCTCAGGTACTATTCCAAAATAATCTGCTACTTGCGTTTTGTTGCAGAACAAGTTTCCAGCAACACTAAACTGGCTCTCTTTCACATCCTCAAACAACACAGGTGTTGGTTCAAGGGTCTTTAGAACACCAGCAATCTCCAGATTTTTTGAGATACTTTTACTCACAGTAGTAATTTTTCTATCTTGCTGTAGATTCCTGATATATTTTTCAAGTATCATAAACTCACCTCAAAGCCCAAATGATGTAGTCCACACTCCAGCAGCTCTGCCTTCTTTCTCTAATGCTCCTGCTATTTGTTTCATCGAAACCTCATCAGGAGAAAGTGCAATCATATTTCCACCCCTTCCAGTTCCTGTCATTTTTGAGCCAATGGCACCATTTTGTCTGGCAATAGTGACAAGAATGTCAAGTTCTCTGCTAGAAACTGTCAATTGTTGTAGCAAATCGTGATTATTATTCATTTGAGTGCCTACTTTGGTAAGATCCATTTGAACCAAAGCATCTTTCGCATCGTGGACTAACTGGTTGTATTCCTCAGAAATAGTATCAAACCAGCTTGGATTTGCATCTTTCTTTTTTCTAACATCACCCACAACTGCCTTCGTGCTAGCAGTAATACCAGTTGAAGCAATCACCAGATGAACGGGTTTCTTAAGAGTCAAACGCTCGAATTTGGGAGGTCCACCATTCAAATCACGTTCAAACCACACTAATCCCCCATAAGTAGAAACGGTATTGTCAAGGCCTGATGGAGTTCCATGGTAGCCCATCTCTCCTTTATACGCCGCTTCATTGACCTGTTCATCATTGAGGTTGAGTGAAAACTCGTCATTCAGAGCTCTTACAATGGCTACACAACTGGCAGCACTGGCTCCGATTCCTGAGGCACAGACGAGATCACCTTCCAAATCAATCTGGAATCCCATCGTTGTAGTATCGATATCGAAGTGTTTCAGGATGTTTTCAACCGACGCCTTCTGCTCCTCATACTTCTTTTCCTTGTATCCAGGCATTGCAGGTCGATTGTCAACGAGTTTCCATCCGAAGGAGCGGACTCGAGTTATCTTTGCAGTAGTTTCTGATGCGATTCCTGCCGCGAGAGCTGGAAGTCCATAAACTACAAAATGTTCTCCAAACAGGATCGCCTTACCTCTTCCGGAACCATATCCCATTGTCTTTCACTCACTATAACAGCTTGCTTAGCCGCCTAGATAATCGGTGCTTTTGAAGTCTTCCTTCGACATTGTTATAATCGAAGATAAGTGCAAGGAAAATCAGATGGAACAAGTTTAGTTCCACTTTTGAGGAATATTGAATGAAGATATTAGATCTATTCTGTGGTGCAGGCGGCTTTTCCTTTGGATTTACACCCCTTTCAAACGATACCCACCTAGCAATAGATATTGATTCTTCAGCCCTTGAAACCTATGTTCTAAATTACCCAGAAGCCGAGATTTGGCAAGTTGACATTCATGATCTCCACTCAATCCAGATTGAGGAAGTGCTTGGTGGCTTTCCCGACATCATCATTGCTTCTCCACCTTGTGAGGAGTTCAGTAAGGCCAATCCTGATAGTCAACGACCAGCTGCTGAAAGAATCTATGGTGAAGGTACAGCTCGATTACTATTAGACACAATCCGAATAATAGGAGACCTCTCTCCTAGAGTCTTTGTGATTGAGAATGTCGCCGCAATATTACATGCTGGAGGTAAGGAGATTATTCTACGCGAGTTTGAACGCGTTGGCATTGACAATGTTATCTTCAACATGGTTAGAGCCCATCAACACGGTAACCCTTCAAAGCGGTTACGTGTTTTCATATGCAATTTGAGGATGGATTTACCACGGATGAAAGCACTAACAGTAATGGAAGCCATTGGAAATCTTCCAGCTCTTGGTCTAGACTCTTTATTCAATCCAGATGAAACAAGTCCAAACCACTCAACTTACCCGTTATCAGATGATAGACTGAAAGCAGTTCGCAAAACCCGGTGGGGTCAAGGTGCCCGACATTTCCGTGTTTCAAAGACAAGGACTCTTCCAAATTGGGTCCGACTCTTTCCCGATCGTCTATCTACTTCTATCAATGGACTATCACGGTATATCCATCCATATGAGAATAGAATATTGACAGTCAGAGAACACGCAAGACTCATGAGTTATCCAGACTCTTTCACATTTGTTGGTACAATCGACAGCCAATACAATCAAGTGGGTGAGAGTGTTCCTCCCCTTATCTCACAGTTAATCGCACAGGAGGTTCGTGCACACCTTGGATGAATCGCTCAAGAACATCTACGTATTTTTACACAATGTACACTCTGCTTCAAAGACAATTGAAACTGCACAAGTTGTGTATGGATTAGGTTTTTCCAATTTTGGGGTTTCCAAAGCTGAAGGCTCTGCAGCACAGGCAGGAGTACCAGATGCAAATCGTCTTGCGATGAAGATGAAATGTAACTTCATGGTTCTTCCTGATCTAAAAGATGTGTTAGAGGTTTTGAACATTGAGCATCCATTGATGATTACTTCTCCCGTACTCGTAAAAGAACGACTAGATTTCGAACTTCTTTCTAAACAAGTAAAATCAGGAGAAAGGGTAGTCATCATCCTCTCAGGGAGCAATAATTCCTTTTCCAGAAAGGAGATGGATTTAGGAGAATGTCGTAGTCTAGAAGCTCGGGTCGATATTGGTCCGTCAGGTACCGCTGCAATAATTCTCTACTCCCTTTCATCAAAGCAGCAATGACCATTCCTAACGACTCTTGATTGTCAAAACTTTACATCGAAATCTATATCTCCTGAATAATAGAAACAATACGTCACCAACATTGGAAAAATGGTGGGCCGGACGAGATTTGAACTCGCGATCTCTTGGATCCGAACCAAGAATCATGCCAATCTAGACTACCGACCCATTCTCAAATCAGACTTTTTGTGTTTGGATTTAATCATTTCGTTGAAACGCTCCCGGAGCCAATCTACTGTGCCGAGAAACAACCCCTCTATACTATAGACGTCAGACTCACGTAGATATGCACACTTGTTCTCAAAGAGAGGTCCATAAAAATCTGATGTGGAATAATTGACTGGTACCCCGTAAAACATCTCATTGAAACTTGGTAGAGTAATCATCGTACAATCAGTATCATCAGGATTTTCGAGTATACCCACATTTTGTCGCGCGCAGTTCTTGTCCAGTTTAGATTGAATGATAACTGGTATGATTCCGCTAAATCTTCGTTTCGATGAGCGTCCAATCTCAGGAACTGATGCATCTCGAAATCGACGAATCGTTGGATGATTATGTCCCACAACAATCAGTTTTGCATCAAGAACATCGGTTGACGGCCAAGAATGTCCATGTAATAGTCCGACATTTTCATCTCGAGATCCTACGACAATTCCGTGGACATCAGTGAGTATGACATCTCGTGGAAGGAGAGCTCCTAGGTCACCATCATGATTACCTGGAATAACCGTGGTTTCAACAATTTCCAACAGGTTCTCCATGAATCCTGGTAATATCTCCCAGTTATAGAAGCTGTCAGCAATGATAGTGTGCTTTACATCTCCAATGATGTATAGATAAGATACGTTATACTTTGTCACTAAATTCTCTATTCTCTGAAGTATAACAGGATGTTGGGGAGGGAATTCAACACCTTTTTCCTGTGAGATAGTTTCTTCGAATCCGAGATGAATATCTGAGATTAGTAGTATAGTTGCATCATCACGACTGATAATCAGTCCTCTATCATCGAATATTGACTCCATCGCTGTATCGATATCAAATATACAACATTTTAACCTCGTTATACCAGAAAATTGAATGAGAATTATGTCACTTCCACAAACTGAGATAACAAGACTGTCTCAAAAAGATCTCACCCAGAGTGATATCGAGTATTTCCGTAACAAATACGGAAAGAAGTTTGTGCGTGCCCTTAGAGCGGTCGAGGAGGGTAAAGTAGTCAAGTACCACTTTCTCCCCAGTGAATCGGAAACATGGATTGTGAAAGGCCGTCGTCAATATCTGGTCATACCTGAACTATACTGTACATGCAGGAGTTTCTATCAAGAGGTCGTCATCTCACGTGAAATCAACTTGTGCTACCACCTTTTGGCACAAAGGATTGCTGAGATTCGTGAACAGTATCAGGATCAAGAATCCACTGATACAGAAAGACGACAACTCTTTGTAGAGTGGCGTAGAACTGATTGACCACAAGCGTGTTATGAGGATAACTTTAAAACATGGTCCAAGGTCAGGCACGCTGACTGAGCCGAAAGGTTGGGTACATCAAAATGAAGCAGCTCAGGAATACTACTAGAGTTCTTGCAACAGTAATCACTATGATGATTCTTCTATCTAGTATGCAGAGCATCGTTAGTGGTCAGACTAACTTAGACCCAATAGTTGTGCTCTACGATGCAAGCCATAATCAACAGTACGCTGCAGATGACGAAGATCGCGGACTCAAGCTGATGCTCGACATGGTCAATGCATCAACAAAGTATGATCTCCGTGTCAATGACGATGATGAGCTGACTGATGTACTGCTCAATGATGTTGATATTCTCATTATAGCTGCTCCTGATGAGGGTTCACCTTTCACTGAAGATGAGGCAAATGGAATAGCTGAGATGCTTGCCAATGGGAGCTCATTGTTTGTCTTAGGTGATCCCGTTATTGGGGAAAACTCTAATTACTGGGCTGAAGCACTCATGCAAGATTTGGGAGAGAATGATGCAGTAAACAATTTTCTAGATGCTATCAATGTAACTAGTGTTCGATTCAGTCTCAATGAATCTGGCTTTTCTGAAATATATGGAGATATAATGTTCGATAACGAGCATACTGTGTTTAATGAAACTTACCCTTGGATGATACGACTAGATACTAGTACTTGGGACACAAGTCATCCGATTTTCCGAAACATCAATGACCTCTATACCATGACAGCTACTTTAAAGCCGCTCGAATTAGCCAGTGGAATTGCTAGAGGCTACGAGAGTACTTTTGCTCAATTCAAGAGGGACTTCAACAGCTGGGGTAACTATTCACACCCGAATATGACACTTGCAGATTTTGAACAGAATCCACTCTCCTTTTCTGCTATCAATGGAACATTTCCATCATGGATGTCTGCTTTCGAGTATGACGCTAGTCGGATTGTCATCGCAGGTTCTACTCTCATGTTCACAGGGCGAGACCTTGATTATCCACAAACCGATTTGAAATGGTTCTACATGGGTGACAATGCACGGCTCTTCATGAATATCATAGACTGGTTGACCGAAGATTTTGCTGCAGCGCCTAGCGCTGTTATCCCCTTAGCAATCATATCATCTGTAGTACTAGCCATAGGTGTAGTCTTCTACCTATTCAAGAAGGTACGGTAAAAGCCCACTCTGGGCTATCCACTTCCTGTTCACTAAGGAGAGAATCAATTGTTTCAATGAGTTCCCTTATTCCAGATCTTTTCAGAGCAGACGCTACAATCACATTTGGCTTTAAAGATGGAACTGCTTCTTTGAGTCTGTCCACCAAGAACTGCAACTCGATAGCGAGCTTTCGTTTTTTCACTTTGTCGCTCTTATTTGCTAAAATAATCACTCGAGTTGATATTTCGGAGAGAAAGCTATAGAACTCAACGTCTATTGGAATCTCGCCTCGCGAGGACCACCTCTCAAATATCTCTCTGAAGAGGGAGATGTCAATAATCAATACTGACATAGCCAACTGATCACTCCACGACTCTAATTTTTGAATAATATTGACTTTTGTTTCTTCAATAGTGGTTTTACTCTGCCCTGCCATATATCCAAAACCAGGTATGTCTACAATTGTGATTGGTCCGAAATCTATCATTAATTCCCAACGAGTACTACCGGGTTTTTTCCCTACACGTACCTTCTTACCAGTGAGAGCTCGAATTATGCTGCTTTTCCCAACATTGCTTCTTCCAGCAAACACAATCATTGGTTTTTTCGATCTACCAGTACTGTCTAGTTCTTTCATACTGAAGTTCTCCCTTGGCTATCTCCCTTAGGATTTCAAGCCGGTCTTTCAATCTCGGTTTTAAAGTCCGTGCGGCAGTCGTTGGTCCAATACCTCGTCCTGCTAAGACCATCAGAGCTGTCTTTCCATATCTGGAAACGAGTTCTGCAGTGAGCGCAGCAGCTTTGTGTTCTTTTGCCTCAGTCTTTGTGAGTGTTTCGCCACGTTTACGTTTGGCAACAATCTTTGGAATATCATTCTTTATTGGTGAAGTTGCAGCAATCATTGTAGATTTACATTTCGGACATGTGACACTATCCTCCAGTGTTGATAGAGTCCGAACAGAATTCCAATGTCCTTCAGCCATGCAGATTAGTCTGAATTTCTTGGAGAGGAGACGTTCTTCCATCATTCGAAGTATTTCATCCTCATCGGTTATCTCTCCCATTACTTCAAATCTTGTTTTCTCCTCTATAATCAATCGGGCTAGTGGTGAAGGATTATCGGTTATTATTGAATGAACTTTGAGTCTTCCTTTTGAATATCTATCAAAAATGTCCATAGCCCTTTTCTCATCCATCTTATCATGTAGAACCTCTCTCATAGCCTCTTGAAAAACTGGTGTGCCTTCAAAGGACTTAATCAGGTATTTGACAGGAATCTCCATTGGTTTTGCATCTTTGCGAACTACGTCCATCCGTCTTGCTACATGAATGAATCGTGAAGCAAAATTCTGGGTGTGCTTCATTGCTAACCTGAGGATGACCGATACTTGTTTCCCTGTATAGTCTTGGAGGACATCGATGACCCATTTTGGATCTATTCTTTTACCCGCTGTGAAGAGGATACGGTATGGGTCTCTCTCAACAGCTACTTCAACTCCAAAACGTGTTGTCAAAAGGGAGGCGATAATTATCCCTAAGGCTTCGTTGACCTTTGTTCCAAGAGGGGCATGTAAGACCAATCCTGAAGGGAATTCTTCTAGAACAAACAGATTTTCCGAGGGAAGCTTCTCTAAGATGTCTTTGCTTGTTCTCAGGGTTTCTTGAAGGTGATGATGTGCTTCCTTTGATATTCCATACTCTTGGATTAACCATTTACCGACATCCTTTGGGTTCATATCTAATACAGAGTTCCACATCTTTACTACTTCCGTAGCAACCTCAAAGGGAACTGGAATCATCTCTCCTACCCATCGGGGGGCTTCACTATCTGTACCTGAGGCTGGCGCACATAACACCTCACCGGTTTCATCATCAATATTGACTACATTCCAAGGCCTACCCCTGATTACAAAAACTGAACCAGTTTCAACATTAGATGAAACGAAGTCCTCGTCAAGCACCCCGATGGACGTACGTGTGGTCATATCCACAGCATTCACTTGCCGCACATCAGGAATGGTGCTCAAACGATTATAGTAAAAAATTCGTGTTCTTGCACCTCTCGTAATCTCAGACCCAACAATCTCCAGTATCCTTCGACCTTCAAGAAAATTAAGAAGTTGGGTAAGTTCATCAATGGTAACCTGTGCAAATGGGTATGCTGAGTTTATAATCTTCAGGAGTTCATTCTTGTCGATTTGGTTAGTATCTAATAGAATTCCTGCAATCTGATGACTAAGGACATCCCATGATTTCAGAGGTATCTTCGCGTTTTCGACCTTGTTCTGCTTCGCGCGTCTGAGAATCACTCCAGATTCAGTGATATCATCAAGATTCACTGTGGCTATCACGACTCCTTTCGAGGATCTTCCTATGCTATGACCTGATCGACCACTCCTTTGCAATAGTCTAGATACCTCCCTTGGTGAGGAATATTGAACCACTAAGTCTGCTTGTCCAATATCAATTCCAAGTTCTAGACTTGAAGTTGCGATGATTGCCTTCGAAACCCCAGTCTTGAGTCTATCCTCCGCTGAAAGTCGCGCTGTTTTAGAGAGCGAACCATGATGAACGTCAAAATCATATGGCGGCTTGATAATCCGCATCTTTGCTCCAAGCACCTCAGAGAATGATCGCGTATTAGTGAACACAATAACCGATTGATGATTATTGATAAGTTCTATGATTGCTTCCAATCTTGCAACAGAGTGTGGGGGATAGGATATCTTCTTGGCAAGTTGTATGTGACTGTCCGTAGGTTCTGGCATTGTCACTTTGAGATCCATCTGACGTTTACCATACCCGGCCCAGAGTGTCTTGACAGCTTTACTACCTCCTAGGAGAGAAGCCACCTCTTTTGGATTTCCAACAGTAGCAGAGAGACCAATACGTCGTACTGGAGTTCCCACTACACGCTCAAGCCTTTCTAGACCCAGACTAAGCTGTGTGCCCCTCTTGCTGTCCGCAAGATCATGAACCTCGTCAACAATAACAGCAAAAACCGTTCTGAGATGATACCTCAATCTTTTTCCGGGTAATATTGCCTGCAATGTTTCTGGAGTGATAATCAGTAGATTTGGAGGATTAATTGCTTGTTTTCTTCGTGCATATTGGGTGGTGTCACCATGACGTACAGCAACAGAGAGTCCAAGATGATTACATAGTTCTTCAATTCTCTTGAAGACATCACGATTCAAAGCTTTCAAAGGTGTAATGTATAGAATATAGAAACCAAATAGATCCTTAATTTCTTTCATCTTCTGTAGATGATGTAATAGGGGTAGTAGTACAGCTTCGGTCTTACCGCTTCCAGTTGGCGCTAATAACAGTGCGTTTTCACTCGTTTCGAGTAAGTGGGGAATAGCTTTCTCTTGAATAGGTGTGAACTGGGTTATTCCATGCCTACTAAGAAAACCAGCAATCTCCTTACTCAGAGGGGCAAACTCACTCATCTAGTCGACGTCCTATCTCTTAAGGTGTCGACATTCATTAATCAAGATGCGTATATCAGTCCTAAAGGTCACCTCTGCTTCTTCCATTTTCTCTTCCAGTTTGTGAATTATGGAATCCAGAGAGTCTGCTTTCTTGTCAATTTCATCAACAAGTGCTTTAATCTCATCAAGATTGGAGATGTGTGGTGAAACTCTTTTAAGAGCAATCTGTAGAATTGAACTTATCATCGGGAACACCATCCCGCTCTCTACTCTTCGTCTTCCTCACCATAGATCATGTAACCCATCGTGAGAAGTAGAGCAACGATACCCATTGCAGCTAGTATGATATACAAAACGGAAATAATGGCGTCGCCTTGAATCTGCATTGAAATCCCGTGCCCTCGGACTGAGTCCACTTATAATCATTACTGAATGTTAGGCGTTGTACTGCATCAAACTTCGGCTTTCTTTTCTTCATAGAATCTATCTATGAAAGAGCCATAGATGTCAACCTGTTCAGTCAGTGGGTTGACCTCATCAATGGTCATCTCCAACCCGCATGATCCGCATTTCACAGTTGCCATACCATTATCGCGATAGAGCTCAATCTTGATAGCTGTGTTCCCACAATCTGGACATGGATATACATCTGGAATGCGCTTCTGTGGTCGTCGATTTACTTTTTGTCGTCTTCTTCTTCCCATGAGGAATCACCCGATGCCTATTTCACACCAACCAGAGCAAAAGCCCCGAAAGAAATAGAGCGGGCTCACTCGCTCGGATGCTAATTTAAGCATTTTGTTGAATGAGGCTCTGTAGAAAAAGTCACCTCCCTGCACACTCCAGGAAATTTAGTCGTTGAATGTTGTGAAGAACCACCTTGATCAGCAGCTCTCTCCGGCGCTGTCTA
>VAPC010173505.1_pt1 | contig 48316 bp, 20 predicted proteins | sample 3395121 | NCBI WGS metagenome assembly VAPC01 (sample SAMN08290434, study PRJNA428436) | hydrothermal vent metagenome | isolation source: Deep-sea hydrothermal vent chimney | place: Indian Ocean: Southwest Indian Ridge | depth 1711 m m
GATGCTGTCCCCGTCTGCCCCACCCATATACCTCTCTATAAATCCGCTAACAGATCCATCACTCACATACAAAGACCTGTCCATTGTGTCTCTTGGAGAAGCAATCCAAGAGGTGATAAAACCATCCTCATCCACTCCCGCGTCGTCAAAGTCCTTGCCCATGAGCGTAGACATGATGTCGTAGGTCTCATGTAGCACCAACGGGAGCATAGGTTCAGGCGATGTGACATATACTTCTGAAACACCACTCGTGGTATTAAATCGGTACATATCTGGAATGTCGCTAGTGCCTGACAAGCCCATGAATAGACTGACTGCATCGAGAGAAACGACCCTTCCAGTGCCAACAGTCTGGTTCAGATAGACAACATCACCTGTTGAGTTGCCAAAGAGGCTGGACACAGTCACAGTATATGGTGACATGGTTCCATTGCCATAGTAGTACGTGACAGTCAGATTGGCATCAGCGGTTGCGGTGATATCACTGATGTACCTGAGCGAGCCTTCTTCCACCATGTCCATATCTTGAGTGCCAGAAGCGACACGACCAAGTAGAATCTCCGATTGGTCAATGAAGGGACCAACAAAAGCAGATCCAGATACATTAGAAGTTGATGTGACAGGAGAACCTGTGCTAATATCTCCCTGACTCATTGTAACACTATCTCCGAAGACCATCACACCTGAACGTGAGTCGAACCTATGGAGTCCAATCCCTAGTGTATCACTGTAAGACTGCTCGGGGTCAAGGTACTCAAGATAGGCGCTGTCGCTGGCTTTCAGGACAGACCACAGTAGGGCATCCTGATCTATCCCAGTGTAGTTACTGGCATATAGGTCGTCAATGAATATATCGCGGCCGGCAGGAGAAACCATTGTGAATGATAGGCTTACATTAGATATTGTCCTTCCACTAAGTGGTTGGTCAATACCATAGACAAGCGAGAAGATGATGTCTGCTACTTCTTCTAGTGAAAAGTCCTCATTCATCTCGAATGTTGTGTCATTGTCCCAAGACAGAGCATAGACTGTCGAACTGTCATTCAATCCGAGCTTAATCTGAACTGACTCAAGAGAGGCACCAGCCAAGAAGCTCAGGTGAATGAACGAGGCTGAACTCTCAGAGATATCCAGTCCACTCACAAGAGTGACCTCACCGGAACCGTCTGAATTCTTATAGACATGAACAGAGTAGGCTCCTTCCGTGATTGAATCGGCGGGTGTTGCGTTAACAATAGAATTGACATATGTGACAGATGCTGGATCCTCAAGCCTGTTCAGATACAACAAATCTGGCGTGTCACTGAGCCCCTTCTGTAGTAGAGTCACACTCTCGATGGAGTATGTACCATCACCATAGGAGGTGGTCCAGTTCACCATTCCTGAGGAGGTGATTGAGAACGTACGATTGACCGAGATCGAATCAAGCCAACCAAACATTGTGAACTCAAACCGATGAGCTGACCACTCTGTGATGTTGACACTATCTAACATAAGAGAAGTGCCATTCTCGCCTATGGTGAACTCCATCACACCTGAATCAACATGTAGATCCATATCGTGTCCTGTGGTGTAGACTCGAAGGCCTGACCTTGGCCAGAACTCCACTGAATCGGGTGCGCCATCTTCCAAGAAGGATACAATGTCGTTTGCTTGTCCATTTTGGGAATAGTTGACCTTTCCAATGAACATGGAAATCAACCCGCCATATTGTGCTATGTCATCAATACCAACAATCACGATTCCTGAGTCAGTGATTGAATATTCATTGAGGTCGTATAGGGCGATTCCTGTGTTCTCTACATCAGCAACCAGTTCAACATAGTCTACACCAGTGTCTGCAGAAATCATCACTCTTGTGTGGATTCCTAGATAGTCAACTCCGAGAGATGGGTTGAGACTACCGTTCACTACAACGCCCATGGATGTTATGACATCAATAACACTCCCACATATCTCAGAGAGGTTGAGAGTCAACTCATTCCATCCTTCGGTAAGTGAAGTCAGTTGATATGACACTGAGCCTTCTGACATATCGGAGGACAGACCGATAATATCTAAGAAGTGGTCATCCTGGAGTGAAACGAACAGTCTTGTCTCGATTACTGTGAATGGTTCAACATTGGCATCCACTTCGTTATAATAGAACTGAACCTCATTGTTACCATCTATACTGAAGCCATATGGCTCCAATCTCAAAGAGGTTCCCTGACCAAGTGTTTGTGGTGTAAGTAGACCACTTGTGAACAAACCTGACTCTCCGATTGAGATGTACTCTACCTGAATAGCGCCATTTGATACCTTAAGGAAGATTTGCTCGACCGTACCGTTGCTCGGAACGAGGTCTGTGAGCCTGCTATTGAAGACAATCCAGTGGCTAAGTCCGGACGCCCAAGTACCACTCAAGAGATTGAAGGTACTGTTCGTCCCATCGTGTTGGATGATCAACTGGTAGTCTGTGACGCTCGGGGACGATGAAGTGTTGTATCTCCATCTCATGATGATGGACTCGTCATCTATCTGTAGGTCTGGGAAGTCCCAAACTGCAGTCAGAGTACCAGAATTCTCAATGGCATCAAGCTCTGCGTAGGACTCATCCTCTGACACGGTAAGTGTCATGGGGATACCATCTGTTGTCCAATCCAAAACATCTCCCTTCAAGACAGTCGTTAACGTGTCCTCAGCGCCACTGGTGACATCAATGGTCTCAAGACCGATGAAGGTAATGTCCCATGTGTCCTGAGTGGTATCTGAACTCTCTACTGTGCCAACAAACCTGATACTGTATGCGCTTGAGGACACAGTGATGTCTGTGAAGTTGGTCCATCCAGTAGCTGTGATTGTCCCTAGAGTCTGCCATCCACCGTCATCGTATTGGACAGTGAGATTGTCATTTCCACTGGCAGAGGTGACGAAGATGCATAGGTTCTTGATGTCAGCCTGATACTCTGCACTGGTCCAATTGAACACAGCGTTCACTTCATAGTTTTCGACATGATCTGTCCAAGTATGCAGTGTGATGACATCAATCTTCCAACTGTCAAGTATAGTATCCCCTGTTTCGGAGGAACCTTTGAGCCGAATTGTGTAGTTTGAACCAGTGAGCCCTGTGGCTGTGTAGTTGTTCCAGCCCATGCTGGACACCACACCAGAGCCTAGAGTCTGCCAAGTTCCACTAAAGTAGTCGATTGAGAGGTTCTCTCCACTGCCTTCGCTCATGTAAATGCCGACCTCTGCATTGGTCTGTGACGCGTCTGCGTTGGTCCACTCGAACTTAGTGTTGAACACATAGTTTACCGTTGGTTCTGTCCATGTATGTAATGTGATAGCATCGATGTCCCAGTACTCAGGGTCAGTGTCAGACGACTCTGATGAACCAATCAAACGAATGGTGTATGTTGTGTCCAGACCGGTCGCAGTAAAGTTCTTCCAACCAGTGGAAGTGATTGTGGCGATTGTACTGCTCCAAGCAGAACCAGTCCAGTACTGGACTAGGAGGTTCTCTGTACCATTGTGGTCGCTGACATAGATGCACACTTCCTTGTTGATGGCATCTGTTTCAGCCTGAGTCACGGTAGTGAACTGGTACTCAAGGTCAATTTCGTAGTTAGCTCCTCCACCACCAGCAGAATTTATAGAGACACCAGCGAAGACCCAAGGTTCAGAAGCACCTATACTGTAAGACAGAGCAGAAGAAGAATCATCTGCTGTAAACTTGACCATAGCTCCTCTATGGTTACCACTACCTGATCCAGAGTATATTTCTGTGCCATCACCATTCTCAGTCAATGAAGACGCACCGTCAATACTAACAACTCCATAGACCAAATCCCCACTCGCTGTGGCTACATCATGTGTGGCAGATGTTCCCGAATCTCCGTCAGGGGCCTCCCACGTGTCATGAGGAGTTCCAGTAACATCAACTCCACTAAGGACTTCAACAGTGATAGCCCACCCTTCCCAGCATGCATTATTACTAACCCAAGTAACTACAAGGTCTGCTGTGCTCTGATTGGGATTTAGCAAATACCAAATAGCTGCAGTGGCTTGGACATTCTGAGCCTGTCCTAATAGAGTAAAGGACTGCCCATCTCTAGCAACTCCAGTGGCAAATTTCCCATCTCCATTACTTTTAGTTACCGCACCAATCATAACATAAATGGCTCTACCCGAACTGGTAGGAACGGCAACGTTCGAGATAGTAGTAGAAGTCGATTTTTTGCCGACTGAAGTATAGGAGTTTTCAACGGTTACAGAACCACCGCCAACAGCAGTGTTCTCCTCAGTGATTGTCCATGGTCCTGAACCAAAGGTGTCAGTACCCTTGTTTGCAGGATTGGACCCATCCATATTTGAGGAGTTATTGTCAACGGCATGCTCATTGTCGTATCCTGAACTACCATTGTCTTCTTCAGTGAGAGTCATGTCATTGTTATCAAGACTCTGAGCATTGCTGAACAGATCCACAAGACCTGTCCAGTTGAAGAAGCCATTCACACCATCTAGATCATCAACTGCTGGGTCACCATAGTCACCCTCGGTCGATGAGGCTCCGTTTCCAGCCTCGACAATCACGCCTAGCACCTCGGTTGAACTATCAAAGAAGGCTATCAGTGAAATGGTAGAACTGGTCTCAAGGGCAATGTAGTCGATGTCCCATGAGTCCTGCACAGAGTCACCTGACTCACTCTCACCTATCACCCTAATAGTGTAAGTGCTTGAATCGCAACCAGTGGCTGTAAAGTTATTCCAGCCAACACTGGACAGAGTTCCAAGGTTCTGCCAGACACCTGGCGACTGCTCGTACTGGAGTGTGAGGTTCTCACCACTTCCAGAGGCCACATAGACTGTGACTTCCTTCAAATCTGCGGTGTAGTCAGCATCAGTCCACTCAAACTCGACGTTCACCTTGTAGTTAGGCACTGGGTCGGTCCATGTGTGCAATAGGACCTTGTTGATGACCCAAGTGTCCTGAGTACCATCCGAAACCTCAGACGTACCGTTCAAAAGAATCTTGAACGTGCCTGAGGTGAGGCTGACCGATGTGTTATGCCAGCCAGTTGAGTCTATGGTGTCAAGGGACACCCAACCACCATCATAGTAGTAGGCATCAAGGTTCTCTGAGCCCATTGAGGTGACATTGATACAGACATATTCGTTTGTCTCATCAAAGTCTGCACCAGTCCACGTGATCTCCACGCTGGCCTCATAGTCATCTGGAGTAGAGCCCCACGTATGAAGCACAATGTCATTGATGTCCCAGTCATCCTGTTCTGTCGAATCTGCTGTTTCATCAGCCCCTAGAAGCCTGATGGTGTATATACTTGTGATTGTTCCATCTGCTGTGAAGTTCACCCATGTGTTGTCAAGTGAGCCTGAGATTGTTCCAAGGTCTGTCCAAGAAGAGCCATCCCTGTACTGTACTTTCAGACCCTCCGTACCACCACTATGAGTACCAATACTGACACTGACGTTAGCATAGTCAGAGTTGATTTCTTCACTTGAGAGCCCTGTCCACTGGTACTCGAAGTCAACCTTGTAGTTTGTCCCTCCACCACCAGCCTGAGTGAAGTAGCCGTAGAACTCTCCAATCTCAGTTGCATCTGTAAGCGAAGTCCCACCACCACTGACACACACATACCTCATGGCGAAGGCACCTGAACCAAAATCCGCTAAGTCACCAATGAATGCAGTTGTCAGTGTGAATGAATACCATCCAGTACCAGAGTGACCGCTTATCCTAATCAGGTTACCAGTAGCTACGGTTGTGGATGTGTCATATGGCATCAGTAGTAAGTCCTTGTTGCCACCTGATCTATCTTTCTTGACATAGAAGAATAACTCATCACCGTTCGCTAGGCTGGCTAGTCCACTGTCCCACTGAAGCCGAACCATGTCCTCATTATTCCTGCTAAGCCTTCCAGCAGTTGTCGTATTTACCAAATCGTAGTACTTGCCGTCATTAGTTGGTGAGCTATCGTCATCGTCATAACTGCCTAACGAATCTTCACGAGCTGAATTGGGTGAAACCTGTAACTGACCTCCTCCACCGCCGCCATAATCCGCTTCCTCTATGTTCCACGGACTTGGATTCCAGCCAGTCTCAGTGCCCTTGTCTGTACTAGAGTCCTCATCTGAGGTGTTGTTGATGTTGGAGTTCTCGTTATCGATTGCATCTCCACCATAGTTGATCTCTTGAATGGTCATGTAACTTGTCACAAGGCCACGCCATTCCTGATAAGATGTGTAGTCCTGTTCAGCGTTAGAGCCACTTGTTCCATAGTTCAACTCTGTGAGTGTCAGTGACTGAGAGTCCACGTTCTCAAGATACTCCAGTAGTCCGTTGACTGTTCCATTCACTACATTGTACGTGTCAGGACTAAGGATAGCCTCAGTAGAGATGGTGTTCCATGCGAAGTCAACACCTAACCCTGAGAAGGCCTGAGTGAGAGCATTGCCAATCGCTGGAGTGGTGAGGAGCTTCAGCTCATACACCTCTACCCAGAGATGTTCGTCTGTGCCAAAGGCCCAGCTCATCTCAACACTCACTGCTGTGACATTGACTCCGGTCCCTGGGTCGAACCGAGCAAGAACAGAACGGGTGCTGTGGGAGGCGGGTATCTCAACTGAAACTGGCCCTGTTGTTGTGGACAGAAACACATTCAGAGTGAGTGAATCTGATGGGACTGTCTGGTATTCAATAAGTACACTGTCAATGATAGCTGCTGGAACCTCCGAAACCTCATGAGATAGACCGAAGCTGTCCTGAGTTGTGGTGTCGAAGACATCCATTCTGAAGAGACCAGCATCACTTGCACAGGCAGACGGAGAATCAAGTGACCCAATCCGACTCCAACTATCAAATCTTGATAGTGCTCCGAGACTGAGAATTGTCAATGAGTCAGCAGTACTGCCAATGAATTTGAGTCTATAGAAGTTGTTGAAATCGAGTCCGGTGCTAGCTGTGAGATCAATGAACAAAGAATGAACTGCACCATCTGCGATGAAACTACCGGATAAGGATGTCCCAGCATCAGTATGCGGGTCCTCATCAACAACAGGATCACCATCACCACTTAGACCCCACAATTGGACAACAGGTACAGACGAGTCCTCTTCTAGGATATACTGAACTTCTAGCGTTGTGTATTGAGTAATGTACAACTGCTCAGGAAGGACAAAATCAGCGTCCCAAGTTGTATCCGTTGGTGTGATAGTCACTGATAGACCATCACTACCTATAGTGCTGTTTGTTGTTCTCCACCCTGCAGAAGTATCCATACCAATAAACACTCCAGAACCGGAGGATACTCTTAGATAATCCAGAGTGACATACGCGTTGGTTCCATCAACTCCCACAAGTATTTCATCCACCTCGAAGGATGAATAGTTTCCTAGACTTGTGACATATGCACCCTCTGAAGGGGTGTTGTCGGAATATACCTCAATATCTGTTCCATTTGCCAGAGTGATTGATACCCAGAATCTGTCAGCTACTGTGTTGCTAGTGATTTCAAACTCAAGATACGAGTCGTATGTTAGAACTAACGAAACATCTCTTGTAAACGTCTTGCTGCCTGCACCACCCACTTGGAACTGGGCCAGATCATTACTGTTCAGAGATACTGGGGAACCTGACCAATCGGACACGGTCCCGAAGCTCTCTGACATCACATCCGCCCGCATATTATACCAATAATTCTCAGGCGCCTCAGCTATGATTAGGTCCTTCAACCATAATGAGAACTTCTTCCTGCTGGTGATATCAAATCCAATTCGTGATATCCAGCAATCACCTATCTCTTGTGAGATATTGTAGAATACCTTCCCTCCACCCTCAGATAAAACAACTGTGTCTATGAACTCAATAAGACGGTTGCCTTGGACTCCAGAGGAGTCAACATAGGTGAGGTTAATCTTTGCATTCAGAATCTCTAGTGTTTCGAACCAGTAATTCAACTCAAGTATAGGATACTTGACGGCATCAATGTTCACGTCTATCCATGCGTCATTGTTTATTGTAACAAAGTCCTCATCACTTCCGCTCAAGACCATGCTTCCTGAGTTGATACTTGATACAAAGAAGACATTCTCTGCTCCGAAGCTTTCGGTACTCTCCCAGCCCTCCAAAGAGTCAAAGGACTCCACAAAGTCAGGATGATGCCATCTTGGCAACAAGTCGGCAGGCTTGTCTATCTCAAGCACAAGCGCTCGGTCACGGATACCAAACCAGTCCAGCCTGAGGACAGAATGTTCGGTTGTTCTTATAGCTCCTATCCGAACGCGATTGATTGACTCACTAATGGACACTGGGACACTGTGTTTTCCTACATCTGTGAAATTATAGCTCCATATCATCCCTGATGTTCCATAGAACTCGACATATCCAAGACAATCACGAAGGTCAACAACCTGCATGATGAGGAACTTAGCGGTGTAATCACTGATACTCAGGGAGGTGTAATCTATCCACATAGTGTCGCTGTTCTCCAGTGGGACCATCACCAATAGGTCACCATCGGAGCTGTAGATTACGCCTTCCTCATCATCCACATCATAGATGAAACTGAACTCCCTACTGAAATAGGGTGAATCGACGTTCTCCTCAGCCTCATCGATGTCTAAGGTTGAAGTGTAGTAGGGGGTATCTATGAACAGGAGACCGCTGAAGTCAACAAGGACTGAAGAGTCCGAGTCTACAAAGTGGTCCCTTATTGTGTGTTCCACTGAATAAGAGAATGACATCAGAAGCTCGTCTGAATATAGACTCAAGTCACCAAGCTTGAGGACTTCCCGCTCAAAGCTGATGAAGCCTGCGTCATTGATGAGATATGTATCTGTTATGACCAGACCCCGACCGTAGGCACGTTGAACAACCATTGAGGAAGCGTCTCCTGATGAGACAGTCAGTGAAACAATGTCATACCATGACGTGTCTTCTGTGGTGAGAGTCACCCCATCAAAGACAACGCTGTAGTATGGAGTCTGAGAGTCGAGAATTCCATCTATACCGCTCAGAGCAAAACCCAACTCCTCGGTGTTCCATCTCAGAGTGGTCTCCCAATAGGGAAGGTAAACTGAAGCTGTGTTGGTTTCTAGAAACTCGATACTGTCTACCAGCGCAGAGGAGGTTGTTGTGAACTGAACATTCTCTACATCAAGTGATGAGAAGGTCAGGTCATAATCAGAGGCCAACTGATGTAGAACGGATGCCAACGACACCTCGTAGCAGGTCCAACCTGCGACAAGTGTTGTGATTGTTGAATATCCAACACTCCAGTTGTATCCGATTCCACCTGAGTTCACTCCAACGATGATGTCCACAGATGAGTTGGTAACAAACCTGAGTTTGTCAATGTAACCATCCTGAATTGGCACAGAGAGTGGTTGACTCGGAGTGATAACAATGGCATCATATCCATGGAATGAGTCTGTAGTATAGCTGACTGTAGTTGGATCCACGTTGTCCAATACTGTGTTCTCTACCATGAGAGGTGAGAGTGAATATATACTTCCAACCCGAGCCTTGAATGCAGTCATCACACGAATATCATGCGTACCATTTGCAACTGAACCATCCATGTCCAAATCGGCAATCCAGAGTTCCAAGCTCAATAACCTATCATATAATCCGCTGGAAGTGTTGTAGATCTGAGCTGCAAGATAGGCAACATCAACGGTAAGGAAGTTAGCATTGATATCGACCCACGTTGTATTCACCCAGACACTGTCTCCCTCCACCGAACCAAGCTTCACTCGATACATTATATACAGTCCAGTGTCGTTAGAGTTGAAGGAACTAACTAATACAGGAATGCTCCTAATGTCTAACTCCAATTCGCTCCTAAATAACACGTAGTCGAAGGTAGAGTCGTCTGAGTTGTTCAACTGAACCATCAGATCAAGATAGAGCTCAGCGTCTAAATCTATAGTTGTACTGGTCTCAACTTCAGATGTCTTGTTCCAGTCCTCGGTGATGATTGGGATGTATGGCGATACAACCTCCGATGTGACTCCTAAGAGTCCTGCGGGTTGTCCGTAGCTGACCACATCAACATCAGCCCCACCACGACTGACTCCAATACTAAGACTATCCTCAGTAGCGTTTGAGGCAGTCAAGTACAGGGCAAAGGAGTTGACTCCAAAGGTAAGATACACAGGTACGATGGCTGTGGAGTTGACTGAGGCAATGATCACCCCATGGTGATAGAGGTCAACCTCTACTCCACTGAGCTCTGAACCGAATGTGATAGTGAGGTTTGCTTCACCGGCCTCATCCACCAACACCTCAGTGACCGCTGCATAATCACTTGTAACTGTACCTCCTGATACACCAAGGACTGCATGAGGGCTGAGGTCGCTCTCTATCGCAATGTTCCAAGACGTTTTGACTGTCCTGTAGTTGACGAGTGCAATGGTGTCTATGTAGAGGTACATATCAGACTGACTGTACCCCACCTGCTCCAGACGAATAACAGCTATGTTCTTGTCAGGCAGACCTATACCGTAGCGAGTCCAGTCAAACACCTGTTCGACGTCAAAGGTCGTGTTGAAGTCTGTACCATCTTGGAATACCACACTAATAGACATGTTAGAGTAGCCAGTGTAGTCCCTCTTGTAGAAGAACGCAAGGGCGGAGGCCTTTGTTCCATTAGCAATGTTATATTCAATCCATCCTGACTGTCCAAGGCCATCAGCGAGCCTGACAAACTGATCACCAGTGTTCGCTGGAAGCCAATCTACGAGGGTTGTGTTCCCGCTCGACCATAGGCCATATCCAGTTTCGAAATCACCTTCTATACTGTCAACATCATCATGCTCGTATGTAGCGAAGTAGTCCATGAGTGTGAGGATTCCTAGCGCCCAGCTGTCCTCAATATGAAGCAGATCTGCTGCTGGAGCAGGAGCAAGAACATTGAATCCGATGATTCCATCACTACGTGACTCAACAACCTTCATGTTGCAGAGCTGAATGCCCCACCACGCAAAGGAATCACCAGTGGTTATCTGAACCATTAGAATGTGTACATTCGTTCCAAGAATGACTTGTGCTCCGGCAGGTATCAGCTGTCCATCCAGCCACATGGTCAGGTTTGCAACTGCACCATTAGTCACAGGTACAAAACTATAGACGCCATCAACCTCAACAGAGAAGATTGTCCGGAAGGTTCCAACAGAGTTCGCTCTCTCGATGAGGTTCATAATTCCAGCATCGACCTCCGTTGGGCCAGTATCAGACATTACTGTATGGCTCATGAGAGGAGTGATGAACTCATTGTTATTATTGTCCACTGCTCTGAACGAATAGTCAAACACGAGGCCCTCTGTTTGAACGGCTGGCAGTGTGAATAACCATGTATCAGTTTCGGAATTGTAGGTCATGTTGAAGACCGTGAAGGGCGACATACCTCTGAGAGAGATGTTCACTTCCACAAAGTTCAGACCTGATCCTATCAATGGCTCAAACCACATTGTTACAAGTGTACCATTGAGGCCAGGCTCTGCACCCATCACACGAGCATAGATGAACTCTGGCGCTGTAACGTCACTCACAGATGTGATGTACTTAGTCGATGAAGTTATACTATTACCAGCATTGTCAAAACAGATGATATAATATTCTAGAGTGGTACCATGCCTAAGAGGTAGGAGTCCCTTGAGGAATGTATACACATTCCCGTTCTGTGACGTCACGTTCACGATTGTCATTTCCGTAGTGAACCACTCACCATCAACTGAGTAGTTAAGGAGCGCATATCCAACTAAGGACGCATCATCGGGTTCGTATGCCCTCAACCAAACAACATTGTCTGTAGAACAATTCACACTATCCTCGGGTCCTGACAAGCTGTCAATAACCGGTGCCGTGACGTCCAAGATCGTACAAATCGCAGTAATACTCTGTGTCGAACTTCTGTCATCAGGGTCACTGAAATCGAAGTCAGGATCTGTAGCAATAGCGAAGGCGTAGAATGGTTCACCCCAATGAGTCGCGTCTGAAGAGACCGTGTACACATACCTCCATGAAGTGGAATTGTACGTGGCGTTCAAGGTCATGGACGCCGAGGAAACACCAATCCCCTGCCAGTAATAGACGACTACTCCGTATGGAAGCCCTGAGGATTCGGAAACATTTGCGTAAATGATGAGGTCCTCGTCATGATTTACAGAGGGAATCCATACCTCTACCATGGGACCGTATACATCATCATCATGAGACTGAATCTGCTCAACGTCCTCGGCCCAAGACCAATCTGCTGATCCTCCAGCATCATCATCATGTGTGAAGATAGTGATGGAATGGGGACCCTGTGTGAGGGCTGTAATATTGACCCTCCACCATTCATCCTGTCCCGTGGTTCCATTGATCCATTCATACTGGGTATAGTTGACACTATCAATTTCAACAATCACACCACCTATGCCGTCACTGACGTCCTTAGCTGCAACGTATAGCCATGCATAACCGCCATCATTGATGTAACTGTCATCCACGGAGGTCAGAACTGGTCCTGTGGTATCATCATCGACTATCAGGACAGACTCATAGCCATTTGCACTCACAGCGTCAAAGGCTCCAGCCCTGTCGATAGTACCACGTTCGTCATCGTCGTCGATGAGGTAGAGCTTATAGTAAAGTGTTTGACCCTCCTTTGAGTCATCGTAGCAGCTCTCATAGATAGTGAAGACGGCTGTGTTAACCACAGAGAGTGAGCCATTGGCGTTTCCGCCATATGGAATGTCCCAGTATGTCGAGAAGTCGGTCGACCATGAACACCGCAGGAAAAATCCGCCTACATATGAACCAGCAGGGTCATTGTTGAAATCTAGGGTTCCAGATATGTCTTGATTACTCATTACAGACACAGGGTCCTGCTGAATCCAGCCCGTGACATAGGGTGCAGTGTCATCGTCATCGGTAATCACGATATTAGAGTAAGAGACAATTGACTCCTCAGGCGTGTTATCGCCGTCCCAAGAGTGGATTGTGAAATACAATGACCTACTGTAATCTGAAGACAACCACTCAATATCGATCCAAGTGTAGTAGTAATAATTGCCCTCGTAAGTCATCAGGACGTCATCAACACTTGAACCACCAATCCAATCGTAGTCCAATGTGACGTTTACGACTCCACTAGGGTCGTTCGAAAAGCAACGAATCTTCACTTGCCCATCAGTACCTCCTTCACGGATACCGTTAGGATAGGAGTCATCATAGAAGTCGATTGTGGGTGTGACATCACTAATGCTTGGACCTGTGGTGTCGCTGTCATAGATCAACATCTTATACCAATTGGTGTTGTTGTCAAACGTGTGGCTGCCCCAAGGAGTGGATGTCTGCCACTTCCAGTAGAGGTAATCACCTTCATGGGCACCTCCAATCATGATTACAAAGTACCACCGCCCTCGACTTGTAGTTCCGTCTAGGTCTTCGTAGTAATTATAATTGGTCGTGTTTATTGGGGTTCCATCCCAACCTTCCTTGTAGCTGAACTCTATTGTGTCCTCGCCATACATAAAGTCTACATCAACGTAAACCCTGTGTGATTGACTAGGCAATATCACCGAAACGGGTACACCACTACTGTCAGTCACTGAAGTGCCGAATAAAGCAGGGACTGTTATGTGGAATCCCTTATACTCACAGAACCGCGTGAGACCATCCGCAGATGCAAACGTCACTCGGTAATATAGGGAGTCATCATAGCCTGACACCAACTGACTGAGCGTACCTGTGAAGGTTGTCACCGTGCCTGAAGCTTCTGTGTCCTTCAGGGATGCAGGATTTTGGGCAACCTTATCCCATGTGTATTGGTAGAATGTGTAAGTCCCACTCACTCCACCATTAGACGCTTTGGCATTGAAGTACCCGTTTGTTGCCACATCTTCAGGATCAGATAACCTGAGTGAGTTGTCTGACTCGCGCCAGTAGGTGGTGATATTCAAGGCTGTGTTGGCTTGGGTGAATGTCATGTTGTAATTAGTGCCGTAGGTGACACCAGCTACTGTGACTGTGTTTCCATTGACCGTGACTGTGGCGCTTGGATAGACTAACCAATAGGTCCACGAGCTTGGTTTGGTGAAGACAAACTTTCCGTCATTGCTACTGATATGGTCACTGTAGTCAGTGAGTTGTATGTATTGACCGGATGTTGGTAACCTCCAGAAGTTAGTAGTATAGTCTGGATCAACCTCATACGAGACCGACACACTGGTGTCAGGTCGCTTGTAGTATGTCTGAACATTCGTGGGATTGATGTTGGTCACGCTGGAACTTGCTGTTATCCAGACACTATCTGCATTGGCATGAGCTACTGTCTGTCCATTTGTGGTCAGGGAGGTGTAGTGGTCTCCCCCTGTGTCATGCCAGTTGACCCTCACACTATAGGCAAAGATAGAGGAGCCGGTCACTGTTTGATAGCGGCGCACCATGGTAACAAAATCATTAACACTGGTCCCTGTAGTCCACCACCTAATACCACCAGTTCCTGATGGAGTGGCATAATACCAGTGAGGTTTCGAATACTTGAGGTCTGGTGCATCAGGCTGTGACCCCTCTGGCGCACCCTCTGGTCCACCAGCATCAAAGACATTCCCCTGAATGCTTATCCAGTACCAACCCACAGAGCTGAGCGTCGAGAAGGATATTGTCTTCATCTGGTAGCTGCTAGTGGAGGTATCGAATGACCCACTTCTAAGCACGCTTCCAGTGTTTGGAGCTGATGAAGTACCTGAATAGATGAACCACTTGATGTTATTCCCAAAGAACCCAGTCTGTTCCTCAGCCTTGATGTAGACTTGGAGTGAGTTGGTGTAAACTCCTGAAGCAATATAGAACGACTGTGAGTACTTACCTCCAGAACCCCAGCCACCGTCCTGGCTGGTCTGGGAACCATCGGAATGGAGTTCTAACCAGCCAAGGTCGCGTGTCAATGAACCAAAGGTCCAAGTGCTGTTCTCATACCCGACTGCATCATGAATAGTAAGGCTCCCGCCGTTACTATAAGAACCGGGATCACCTGAATAGCTTGACCATCTCTCGACCGTCTGGCCACCCACACTGCCCTCCCACAATGCATCTATCTCGTTCTGTGGGTTGTTAGGTGGATAACCCATTCCCATCGTGATGATGCCGCCCCAAGGCTCCCATGATCCATCTGAAAAGCTGGACCAATCATACCTTGAAGCAAAGGGTTCGACAATACGTATCCAATCGAACTGGGTTAGACCCTCTCCCTCAGGACCTCCTGTGAGGCTCAATTCGATACCGACCACATCCAGTATATCCTGAATGTCAACGGTGATGACCGCCCAGTTGGTGTTGTCCTCGTCTATTGAATAGTTATTGGCCGTGCTATTGATGGCCTTGATATTCACCTGAGATGCGAAACCGACTCGCTCTCGCCACTGGAAGATTCTGTTCATTGTGGCATTCACTGCGGTAATGAACTGGTGTCTGAGCTTGGTCTCCTTGCCCTTCTCTGAGCGTATCGTAAGGACCATACCGTTAGACTCAGCTACTGAACCTACTGTGGTGTTAGGTGTTATTACTAACTCCCAATCCCTAATCCTGTATAGATGTAGTTCATCAAGGAGTACGGACTTGTTGGTCAAGGAATCATCCTGTACCTCATAGATCAAGACATTGATGCTCTCTATTGTCCAATCCTCGTATCCGCTTCCATTGACAATCAACTGCTGGTAGATGTTCCTGACATCCTCAGTTCGCTCACTGGGATTGTGAGTGACGACATCAAAGTCTACGGTTGTCAAATCATCGGTGAGTTTCAGAGTCAGTGTCACGTTCAAGGCACCATCACCGTCAACAATCCATCTGAGGAATGGGAAGATTGATGGTTTCACATAGACATAGTCCAACTCTAGCATAACATACTCTGCTGAAGTGGTGTTTGCATTTACTGTCACATTCATTTGACCATTGATGCTTCTGATTGATGTCTTTCCGATGACGTCTGATGAAGACATAGCCTCATCTATGATCCATGACCCTTTAGAGTCAAAGGACTCCTGAAGTCCATATTCCTCCTCGAATGAGCCATCCCAGAAGGCATAGTCTTGTGTCTCGAGGACGCCTGTCCATCCAGAGAGAAGACCCGATTGATCAAGGTCTGATATCGTAACTACAAAGTTTGGATCAACTTCTACACCGGAGATGAGCTCAAACCGCTCCTTCAGGACTGGTAACAGTGCAACGGAGTTGTTCGCATGGACCTCAACTGTAAAGTCACCTCTTACTAAGGAGGCGGTGACCTTCTCGTCAACCAGGCCAACCACTCCAAAACCAAAACCATCTGTATAGAGAGCCGCAAATGTTGGGGTCCGGATGATGTCACTGGTGACACTGGAATCGAGCACCCCAAATGAATCACTGTATTTTGTTGGACTTTCAGTCAATATGAAGGCGATATCCATGTCCGAGTCAGTTGAGATATCTACCGTCCCGTCAAAGTAGAACACCGAGTTCAATGACACATCTGCGTCAATGCTATCCTGAGACACGACAATGTACGTGTCCGTCCAGTCAATTATCGATGTCCGGGTCCGGACCAACGACAGTGTCTCGTTTTCGAGGATGACATTGCCAGTGTTCCACGACAAAAGATGTTGACCCAAGCTCAGTATAGTAGAGCCCACAGTGGTTGAATATTGAATGTCCACCTGCAGCCTCTGATTCAGTATGGTCGAATCCGGTGAGAAAGCAACAGAGTCTACCGCAAGTGTTCTATTGGAACCATCGGAGGTCATCCTAAACGCAATGGCACTCACAGATGAACCAAAGGATGAAAGGTCGAACACCATAGACTGAGTTGAATCTAGAGCGAAGGAGTAGTTCCCTGTGTCACTAACAACAACAATACTAGAGCTTGTCATGTTAGAGTATGATGGATCTACGTGAAGGAATGGGTAGTCTGCAAGGAAGATGTCGATATTGTCCACATAGACCTCGACCTCCGTACTGCTGTCAGTTGTCATAGAGATATCTCCAACAGTGAACTCTGTACTGACTGAACCAGTGTTCATTGTAGGTACTTCTTGGTCGAACGTGATAGCCCTGTCAGAGTCGGATGCAATCTCAAACCAGTCTATGTCCCAAGTCACTGGTTCACTACCGTCGAGAATGAATTCGACAGAACCTATCTCTCTGAGAGTGATACGGGCTCTCTCGACAGAGTTCGAGGTGTTCAGTTGGATGGTCTGACTATCTCCAGAGAGTCCAACCTCTGAGTAGAGAACCATCTCAAAACTGTTGGATGAAGTAGTATTGACACTATGCATCAATTCCATGAAGAGAGTTGAGTCACGGATCTGACCAGTATCAAGACCCACAGTGCTAATGCCAGTCGTGTGAGATATGCTCAAGATATCATCTTGAACCGAGTACGACGCGGAGCCGGACAGATGGTCATCTGTGAAGAATCCCTCAACAAATCTCTGGTTACCACCTACAATGGCTGGTGTGTTAGATGTTGCTAGCCAATACAGTCTGAATCCGGCTTTTGTAGCTAATGCGGTGCCTACAAATGTCAAATCTGTATGGGTTCCACTTGGAAGGGCAACTATATTCACACCCTGCCCAAGTGTGTCTAGGAAGCCTGCTGTGCTATTTACAGTCACAGTTGTTGTGTATTCTGACAGGCTCACAATAAGATATTCAGCCTTTGCGCCATCTACGTCTACATTCTCTAGAGTGACTGAGAATTGTCCCGAAGCACCTGCCGCTGAACCATTCACATACACGGAGTAGCCACTCCAATCAAGCGTAGCATTGACCGTCGGATGACTGGTTTCAATCGAAAATGAGTCTGCGAAATGCCCATCGTGTTTGAGGTCCATGTCAGGTGCAACCGCCTCTGCAACCCGCTCTACCACCGTTGGTGTTGTTACATCAACCAAGAGCCCCTCAAATTCAGGTCCATAAGACTGGGGAGCAAACCCACCTACTGAAACAGAGTTCCCAAAGATGACTTCTTTCCAATCGCCAATTACACCAGTGAGCACGTAGTTCAGCTCAGCAAGTGTGTCCCAGTAGGAGTCCTCGCCAGTCAAATCCATGTTTAACATAGTGAATAAGCCTGCACCAACCCGAACTGTTGCCTCTCCGAACCTTCCGGACATGTCTGTTGAATAGGTGCGGTAGGGAGAAACCTTTGTGAGATCAATGGCGTATTGAACCTGTGTCGGTTGTAGGCCAATGATGCTACTCATGGTGAATGACTCACGTGACTGGTCCCATGCAGACGCTACAATGTCTAGACCAGTTGCTGCGAAGACACCAGCACCAATATCTGGTACTCCCTGATACTGAGCCTGAATTGTCCTGAAGAGGTCAGCTCTATTCTGCTCCTCCCACTGAATGAGGTTGTTAAGGTCAAGCAACATGATGTTTTGAGAGCCTGTGTTTTCAGTCCGTTCCGCAATCTTGATCCTGTGCTCTCCAGCAACTAGTGGTTCTAGGACAGTCAGATAACAGATGTACTCAGCGAAGACACCCCTGACACCATTGTCGATGTCCCCAACATGCTGCATGAACAACCGAGCATCATAATCGTAGATGGATGATGACCTACCAAGCCCTGTGTTCCAGTTCCTGAACTGGTCTGGAGCAACCCGCTCCATGAGAAGCTCGTCATCCAAGTAGATATCGAATGACTGATAGGTGAGTGATGTTCCATCAACATCCTCGATGCCTAAGGGGAACATGAAAGTGATAGAGCCGTCAGAACTGGGTTTTGAACCAACAAGAGTGATGTTTCCCGTCGATATACCACCCAACTCTAGAACATAGGCTTCCGAAACCGTAGTACCAGTCGTGTCTTGATAGGTTGTCACATCGTTGTACACCCCGACAATGTTGACCCATGAGTCAACGGATGCCTCGACCAGACGTTGGGTTCCAGGAGAAGATAACTCGGAATAGAACAGATGATTATATGTTGATTCACCACTTGTTGTATACTCAAGAGGAACTATTCCTGCACTGACAATCTGATTTCCGGCTCTAAGCCAGCTCTGTATCGCTGGATAGCCATCTGAGCCAATGTTGAAGACTTCTGAGGGCACTGTGTCTGTTGCTAGTACAAGTACGCCAGACCTTAGTTCATAGATAATTTGTAGAAGCTCTCTATCACCAATGACTGAAACCGCCGACTGTCCACTTATCAAAAGCCCATTCATCACCATGTCAGATGGAATGACAGCTCCATAGATCCACACCGATGTGTCCTGATGACTTCTATCTGGTATCTCGCTGTAGATTCTAGTCTGACTGATGTGGTACTCCTCGAACTTGACGTTTGTGGAGTTTGAGGTTGTGTTGAAAGATGTGCTGGCAATCCAGCTCCTTGGGAGTCGCTCATCTGGGTATGAGGCGAAGTACGCATCGAGATAGCTTGTGGCGTCACCAATGAGTACATCCGCAAGTGTGTCAACTCCACTAGAAAATCTAGTTCCTGTCTTCTGCCATCCAATGATTGACCCCTCTACAGCGTCGTGGAGACCAAGATAGACAAAGGAGTGCTCTATGTTCTGTGTTCCTATCTGCATGCGAACACTTGTTATGGAGCCCTCGTCAGGCTCAAGAGCGAGTGAATTTAACCACAACAGACCTTGGACCTGCTGACTTGGGATAGTCACTTTGAGTGTATCACCAGAAGAAAGATGTATCACTCGGTCTAATGGTATCTCCACAAGTCCATCCTTAGTGAGGAGGGTAGATCCTTCAGCAATTTCCCCATTGACCTCTACACTGAGTTCAAAAGGAATCGAACTGTAAATGCCATCAATGTTTGTGAGGAATAGCTGAACCCTATCCAGATTTATTTCACTCTCTGATGTCATCTCTTGATAGATGGGGTGGTCACCAAAAGCTACGTTGTTAATCAGAGTGTCGCGACTTCCGATAGTATGCCAGTCATCAGCACCCACTCCAACAAACCTCCATTCTCCCAACTCATATGGAGGATATGGCCAATCATCACACAGAGGTGCAGGACTCATCTGTTCCATGGCGTAGTTATCAAGAACTAAACCTTTAACCTCCGAGGACACACTGCCGTCAGCGATAAGCAATGACAACCAACCATCGGATTGTAGATACTTGGTAACATATAGACCAAGTGGTTGGAATTGGTCAATGGTTAAATCCGTTGAACCAAATGCTTCGGGTGGTGGGTCTGTGAATAGAGAATCGTACCAGTGAATCCAAGCGTTGATATGGCTCCAGCTGATATCAGAAATAAGAGGACCAGGATCTAAAGTCCCAATACGCTTGCTGATATCTCTGAGTCTATTTTCAAGTTCGGAAATGCCTACACGAGTTTTTAATTCGTCTATTCTTGAGCTGATTTGTTCTCGGTTCCGATTTTCTAAATCGCTAGAGAAATATGATAAGTACTCCAACAAATCTACCCATGCGGATTTAGCTTTATCGGCTTCGCCAAATCCTGTTCTCGTGACATCTAATGACGATGATTCTATATTATCTATGGCCAGGCTCATTATTTCTGCGATGCCCAATTTTTTAGAAGGCATATAGTGATTAATAGACACCTCCATAGAGCTAGTAGAACTTGTTACTCCATGTATTTGAATGATGGAATGGTACTCATCGCGCGGTCCCTTTGAGTACCTGTCAGCACCGTAGTTATCTAGCTTACACATAATATCAACAAGCATACCCGAAACCACCCGCCCTTCAGAGTCCGTCTCGAGTAGTACCCCAAAGATGTCAGAAGATCTATAGGGGTCCATATCCGACCTTAAGATAGGAGCTTTGATAGGTTGAAACTCGAACCTCTCAGGGTCAAGACCCAAACGCTCAAGAACTGTATCAACAGCATAGGGAGCAATCCCAGCTAAGAATGCCTGTCCCTTCAAGGCGAGTTTCCCGTGTGGTGCTTCCGAGAGACCCTTGATAGGATTCGTTGCGATATAGTCCAACAACATGCTTCCGACATGAAAAACTGATGAGTCACTCATAACAGCACTAGCTTTCATTGTCCGCAACTGTAGGTCAGTCAATAGCTTATGCCAAGTCATTCCATTCTTCCCAGCGGATATAGGATGCTTACTACCGATTATCCTTCCTCCTCCTCCAACTTTTGTACAAAGGTTGCTCATCTGCTCGGTCGCAGAGGAAATCTTCTCCCTTATTCTATCAACGAGTAATTGAAAATCACCTTGGTTGGTGGATGATGTTGGATTATACTTCATTGCGGCGAGTTCCTTACTCAATTCATGCAACGAAATAACGGATGCACAAAACTCTTCGACCTCCTTCACGAATTCAATGGAAGAGTCATGACCACGCTCCAGCAATTCTCTAATATATTCCCCATACTTACTAGAAGAGGACCTTGAGAAAGCATCTACATCTGAGGTGTCATAGACCGAAAAGCCAACACCTCTAAGTCCATCTAGACCACTAATTGTAACTGGAGTCCCATCTCTCAAGGTAGAAAAGAAAAGGGGGGCATCGTTACCAAGAACATGAAGATCAAAGCGCGCTAGGTGTCCGGTGTCTCTAGCAATCTCTCTCTGACCTATATTATACAACTCATTAATCAGAACACCCACCGAACCATACTCGGCAGGCACCGCATTTCCGAGGGGTGAATGAGGTCTGGATTTGACGTTCGTACCCTTTGGATTCAAAATTGGAATAAGAAGCCTTGGTGGAACTCCAGGGCGAGTGACCCAGTAGTTACCGGATTTATCCTTGAATGAAGAGAGTGTTTCAGAGAGTATAGATTCTTGGGTTGCGGCCTTCTCAATATTCTTCTGAAATAGATTAAAGACAAACGTACCTCTGTCTGATGATCTCGGTTCAAAGGCGTTGGTTTTAGCCTTTACAACAATAGGGGGTGTAAACCATCTTTGAGTTCCCACTTCGGTTCCCCTACCACCCTTACTGATACGTCGTGGTACCAGTGCCGATTCAGCCTCCTTCACATTAAGACGGATATATTGTAGGAGTTTGGCTTGAAAGAGGTCCACAGCGGAGGCACTCGTCCAACTTGGTCCCGCTGAGTAGAATCCACTTCTCTCAAGTGTTGTCTTCTTTTCGAGGGTCAGATAAGATGCACCAAATGTTAGAGCCGCACTGAGAGGATCCAGATTAATTATCTTTTTGCCAGCTGTCACCTCGTCGTTTCCAATCTCGGCGAGAATGGAGAACTCTATAAGCCCTTCTAGGTTCCCAGCCTTAACTCTAGCGGCCATAGCTTCGAGGTTAGGAACGATTCTGCGTGTTGATATTCCATCACCAATTTTCTCATATTGCCAAGTTATTAAATCTGTAGAAGCCAGTAGCTCTGCCATTTCAAAATTCCCATCTTCCAAAACTTTTCCAATAAGTGCACTCAAGTCATAAGACTTACCATTGAACTTCACATTGCCCAACATATGAGAACTGACCAATCTCCCATCTTCCACGGAAAAGACCAAAGTTGGGAAAACAGATGTCAGTGATGCTTCAGCTTGCCTGAGCCTGAGATCAAACCATGCTGACGGATCTGCTGAAAGTGTTTTCTTGTTTTGACTCAACTCAGGACAATAGATTGTGTATCTTGTGTTGAGATATACACTCTGTCCCAGACCTAAGGCCAATGTGAAGGAGTCGGTGGGCTTTAACTGCTCCCCAGCTATATTATCCGTAAACCTTGCCAGAAGTTGCTGTATCTCCTCCTGAAATATCTCTTTTTCAGCGTCGGTTCCAAATTTCCTAAGAGCTATCTCAACCGCCTCTGGGAAGGATTTTTCACCGAATTTTATATTCTGTATCTCCCTTATCTCCCGTCCTAGATTCATATTGTAGATATGAGCTAGACCGACCGACACGGCATCCTTACCTTCGAGTTCCCAAGAGCCCGTCTGTCTGGACCAATCAAGAATCCCATCAGCCCCACCTTGACTAATTGGTGTAACTCCGCGTATGTTGTCTTTAGAATAATATGAAGCAAGATAGGCTCCACGCTTTGAGGAAATAACAGAGTCTGACCGATATTTTACCTTCCCTTCACTCCCAAGCACGACCGTTTCCACCGTATCCGGATCATCAATATCCAAAGTTGCCACATCATTCACCGTGGTAATGGCGAGTACAAATCTAGTTCTGTCCTCAGCTGATGCCCAAACTGGCATTCCTTTCTCCTTCTCCTTTCTAACCTGTTCAGTCATTAATGAAAGGACGTGATTATATTCATCTTCAGATACGATAGCTACGACGCTGGTACTTTTCGTACTTGATTGTGTGGAAGCAACTTCATCACTATTTCCGAAAACAACAATCTCTCGTTTTCTTCCATCGATTTCCCCTAACTCAAAAGTTCCTTCGATAGACCGCCCTTTGTAGTCTTTCAGCTGAGAGATAACTGACTCTGTCAGACGATAATTCCAATGATTGATGACAATTGACCGAAATTGAAGTCACGACAAGCGGCGACGGCGTCCGATGACAACCTCACTGTAGAACCATCAAGAGCAATTATGTTGGAGAAGTCAGAGGTTTTCAGCCCTTTTGAAAGGTCAAGAACAGATACAGCTGAGAACACGTTACCATCAAGAGCGAATGTAGCAGTTGCAGGTACTATACTAGTTTGAAAATACGGGAACGAAGGGAAGAGTTGTAGGTTTGGAATAAAACTGGAGATCATAGGCGCCCAGCTTGCTGTGAATGGACTGGAAAGTTCCGGAACAATCGATTCCTCCTCCGGAGCTTGTACCGTACTGTTTCCCTCCGGATATGTCAAATCCAGATACGCCGTTCCAAAAGCAGTCATGTCAGCCATAGGTCTACTATACTGTGGTATGATTGAACCAACGAATGAGGACATCTGATCAAACAGTGATGTGTCCATGAACACAACTTGGAATACAAAGAATATGATGCAAAAGACTGACAACATCTTCAAGGTTTTTACATCCGAGGCAAATGAGAAAGCAACTCCAATCAGTATCAAAATACCAATAGGAAGGAGCTCAAGATTCAGTACAACATTGGAAGGCTCGTTTGTATCAGTAGGGCGATAGTACTCCCAGAAAGTGTCCGTCAGTAAGAGACGTCCAGGGGTCCGTCTGTTTTCTATCCAGCGAGAGATACCTGTCGAGTCTTCACCAAAGACAGGGGTGTATGTCACCTTTGTGTCGTCCACCCTTTCAAGGACTCTAGATGTATCAGAGAGGACCTTTCTATCTACAAGCGACCCAGAATCTGTCCTCGCAAGCTCCTCCCACTCGCTGACACCATTCTCCCAGAATGTGATTGAGTCAGCGTACTTGTAGGCAGCCCAGTCACCTTCGAAGGCCCGCTCAATCTTTCCAACTGTGTCCAGTATCTCAAGAGCATCGGTCGTAGCACGGAGGGAGAGTCGACCTTCTGCGTCTTGAAACATGAGTAAATCTTCATTATAGTAGGATAGCACTTCGTTCGCCAGCTTGTCTGTGTCGAAGAGCAGACCGAGAAGGGTTGGACTGTCAACCTCGTCCTCAAGCATCATTCGGTAGCTGTCAACCAGAGCCAGCTTGCGTGTGTACGATTCGGACTCGAACCCTCCGCCATAGATAGCATTTGGAGAGAGAAGTTCCTTATCCCAGACAAGGTAAGGTTCAGGCAGGTCGAAGTCAGCGATATTAGTGTCCGGAGAGAGGACAAAGTCTCTGCTGAGTTGAGTCACGCCTAATTTCTTCAAACTCTTAATGACAGTTCCATCCTCTAGAACTGTCCCATCAATTGCATATGCGGATCTGAGTAACCAGTACTTCCACTCGAAGTCACCCTCGGTGGCCCATCGTGTGAGATCTAGACCATACTTACTGATACCCTCTCCTGACTTTTCAAGATACCTGCATACACCCGTGAGGGAAACAGTATCCAGTCTGTTCATTAAGGACAGGGTTTCAAGGACAAGTGCAGTTGTCTTCGGATCGGGACTGAATTCGTCACTACTGGGGTGTACGAACCCATATTGGTAAGGACTCTGCATTTCTGAGTATCTCTCAGCAATGCGTGCAAGAGATTCTCTCAGTCCATTCGACCAACCCAAAGGATCTGTTTCTGTCGTGAGCAGCTCTACTGCATCAAGCGTTGACTCCAGTGAAGAAATTCCTCCTGGCATGTCTGCAAACCCTGGGTTGTCGGCATCATAACATCTCTGAATATAATCCGAAAGTGCAACAGGTCCTTCAGGGACTGCATCGGTTGTTGTTATTGCGGACACACCTAGAAATAGTGTGGACAGGATTGCCAGAATAGCGATTGTATTTACAAACTTCTTAGCGTCAAATCTCAAATGGTCTCTCCTCCGTGTATGAGAATTTAATCCGAGAAAGAAGATGGGGTAGGAATTGATTGGGACAAAGATAGAGTCCCGTGGACTGCCGCGTTAAAGTATCAGGAAATGAAAATGAGGTGGATCTCACTAACCGTTCCAATTTGAGTTTCATAACCTAGTTTCCTCCGGGGTGAAAGATTCTCTCATTCGGACATCTTCCAGTTTCTTATCAGCCAATTTAAGGTCATATCCCGAGAGAGGATCATGATAGGAAAATGAAGTTAGAGGATGTGGTAGCTCCGCTAGTCTAGTAAACCAGAGCGTTCTCCCTCTCCTCAGGGTGTTCTTTCGGGACACCTATAGTCTCATCCCTTTCTATACAGTGCCACCCTCAACTATCAAGACTTCTGCACGTAAACCGTCTTATATATCACACGAGATTCAGAGGACTTGTTCAAATAATAAGTAAAGATAATAGATACTAACTATCATTATTAGGAAATTAAGAAAAAAGGGCGGTGGTGGGCACGCCCCAACAGTGGGAGTGCATCTGTGGGTAACACTGCTAACTCACTATCAGGGTATGTCCACCACCCTACTTCTGACTATATCTCCATGTATCACATCAGTATGAGAATCGCTGTGTCCATGAAGAAGCGATGAATCTCTAGCCACTCCCAGTTTTCGTTGATTGATTCAGAAGATGCTCGAAAATAGTTTCAGTTGACATGAAATCCGACAGATACGCGAGCGCTCCGAACCCAATGTCCAAATCTACCGCAGGCATTTTCCCATTCTTGAAATTGGAAATAGCTTGGATGATCTTCTTCCAAGTCAGTTTCAATTGTGAAATACAATTGTGACTTAGTATCCAATCCACGATGAATGTTGAAAGATTCAGATCAGTCAAAGCATCAGAAACTGGGTCTTCCTTCATAGTGGGCATGTTCTCTCTAAACTGTTGTAGATTAGTTGATTTAATCCCCATCCGTTCGATAATCTCAATCTGACAGGCCAAACGAAGTGAAGTCGGTGGATGGGTCAGCGAACCACCAAGAAACATATCCCGAAAAGATTGCATGACTGTTTCATTCAAGTATCCAATTCCAAAGAGAAAGACAGCAATGCAGTCACTCACAATCTCATCGATCCAGTTGCTTAGCCATATCACGAGGCGCTTCAGGATATCAATTGCATTTACATTCTGCTTCAGCTTCGTGACATTGTTCATCACATGACTTGTTAGGTCAGGAATTAGCTTGTCTAGGTCCATCTTGCAGATTCGGCGGGTGTACAGATGTCCCACTTCATGGGCGAGATTCACCCAGCGAATATAGGAGTTATAGAAGGAGTATGGTATTGTGAAAATGCATATGTCACCAGCATCGTAGAGGAAGAAAGCATCGGTGAATACTACTACAGGATGTAGATCAAGTCCCACTCGTTTCAATAGCAACTTGATTAGCCGCGTGGCATAATCCAACTCTCTATCAATGAATTCTATCCCGACCTGACTCCTATAGCAATTTGTGATAGTTAAAAGAACGTTTAGTTGACGAGGTCGGTCTGCTGCCCTTCGGATTCGATCTTCATGCTCAATACGTTTCAATGTAGCCTCTTCACTATCTTCAGTCAAGGTCTTGAGAATTGAAGCGTGTTCACTCTTTAGTTCCGAAACCTCTTGGATCCAGCTCTTGGTCCTTTCAATAGCGTCTTCAAGTACCGGTCGTAACACATCGTGACTTTTTACTTCCTGTTCAATCAGCGGTTGAATTCGTTTTAGGATTGACTCAACAGAGTCTAACTTTCGTTCATGCGAGGTCTTTGGTAATGCTAACCCTCCTTCACCACGAAACTCCAAATTAACAACCAAAGAAATGGTAGTGGGGTACATCGTGGGTGTTCAGTACATGGACAGCCTAGTATATAATGAACACTTGGAACGGACAGCCTCGCCAGAACACTCCGTAGATAGATTCTATCAGGCTCTCAGGGAGGGTGAAAAAAATACTCCGTCTTCACCCCAACCTCCCAGAACGGGGAAGTAATACGTGGGCAATATAACCTAAACAGTCGGCCAAGTGTGTGATTTTCAGAAATGGTAGTGGGGTGCATCGTGGGTGAGAAATTAATATGTAGACTAACTATTCAAAGCAAGACGAGATAATTGACAATCTGGAATGACAACTGCTTCCTGTAACGCAATTAACGGTCAATTGGGGGTCTCCTTGGTAGTTCAACTTCAGAAAGGTCTTATGCTATATCTCCCAAATCATGTAGTAAGGCATTCGCAGAATCTTTCTCGGTTTCCTATACGTAGACCGGATCATACCTCTACTGATGTAACTTCATCATTCGGAATCAGGTCCAAGAGCCTCTTGTCTCTGACCTCTTCTTGAGAACTCTTTCTGTTCTTCTTCTTCAAGGCCCATTGAGCACTGCTGATAGCTCTGAACAAGACCATATCGGGTGGTAAATCACTCACATACTCACCTCCTCTTCACACTCTCGCCTTCTACCGAACGAGAGGGTTCCCCAGCGACAGAAGCTCACGGTCTGATCTTGTGCTAGACCCACAATCAGGTCATGTGGTAGGTCACAAGCGGTCCACTGATAGTTGAGGATAGCCCGATGACCTTCTTCTATTAGACCAAGACTAGATGATCCGCTGGTAATAGTACCAGCACCTCTGCCGCCAGAGTTAGTTCTCATTTATAATCCACCCCACTCTGCTGGAAGTCCCTCAAAGGTTCCTCCAAGCCTTCTCCTCAGTATGAAACCAAGGAGGGTGATGATTGCACCACCTGCAGCCACTGGGGTGGCTCCTGCATCAAGTACGATGCTGATGGGTACAGGTGTGATGGTGAACTTCAGTTCACTCCCCATGATTCCAGTCACTGGAAGACCACTAACGGTGACATTCACCGTGAATTGACCCTCCAAACTGGGTACTAGGAACAAAACAATATCCAAATGCTGTCCGATACTCAGAGTCCGATTAAGTAGAAGAACACCTGATGGATCGAACACAGAAACTGTGACATTCCCCGACCACTCTCCCCTGACACCAACGACCGCCACTGTGATATCAAGACTACAGTTGGTTCCAACATAGGGTTCAGAGGTAGGGATAAGTTGTGTGATGACTCTAGTCAGTACTGCAACCTCAAACGTGGATGTGCATGGAGCCAGTGAATCGGTTCCTGCATAATGCGTGGTAACTATGTACTGACCAGCCAGCAGTCCCTGAAGGACTACTGATGCAACGCCCCTACTGGTAGTTGTCGTGACCTCTTCAAGGATAATCTCACCCTTCAACATCACGGTGAAGGAGACCTCGAAACCTCCCAGAGATGCCAAGGTACTGGTGAGTGTAGCAGTCAACTCAACGTTGTCTAGGAACTCAACTATCTCTGGACCCTCTATGACGAGTATCGTGAGCCGTCGTGTGAGGATGTCTTTCCAGAACTCGACTGGCAACCTCCAGTCATCACCGTAGTATCTGACCGCCAAGGTATAGTTCCCTGTCCATGTTGGGGTCCAAGAGATCTCTACGCTTCCATCCACTAGGTCAACTGGAGTCATCTCTCCCAGTGAACCATAGACCTCTACGCCGTCTGGGCGATAAAGACTTACCCACACGGTCATGTCTGATATGCTGTCGTTCAGAGAGTCAGCAAGTCGTAGGGTGATGGTATGTGACTGTCCAATGATACCGGACAAGTCAGATGACACAGTCTTGAGCACACTCTGTGTGACGATATTAAGAGCCACAATCAAGACAGAACCAACTCGTGTGGATGAGTTACCGATGGTGATATTCAGGGTGTAGTCCCCAACCTCAAGCCCGAGCACACTGAGGTCCATAGTGTTACCAGACAGCCATGATGATATAGCAACGATTCCACTTGTGTTGGTCAGCGAGACATCGAATGGTAGGTCACCTATACTCAATAGTACTCCAAGCTCATCAAATACCGAGATGGAGATGTTCTCATTACTTGCCCTATCAATTTCCAAAGACCCAGAGAGGACAATCGTACTGGTTCCCTTCACAATGATGTCTAAGGCTGCATTGGAAGAGTGGTAGTGGTCAGAACCAGTAAAAGAGAAGATGACCGTAAAGTTTCCTCCACGGGTGAGCAGTATCTCTATGACCTCAGGTTCTACTCCCAGTTGGACAACACTCCCGCTGTCCATCATTCCTAAAGTTTCATGGTACGCCTCCCAATGGATTGTCCTTCCCTCTAGGGGTGTGCCTCCGGAGTCCCTCAACAATGCAGTCACATTGAGCGGTATGAGTCCTGCAACGATGTCACCCTGATTCTGAAGTTCAAGTACCACTGTTGTGCCAAAGCTTGAGTGGACCACCGCTGTCTGAGAACTAGGTAGAAATACTCCTAATCCGAAGAACTGTGCATCCACAGCCCAGTAGCCCTGTTCATCCACATCGAACCCCCAGCTCACATGTCCCGTTGCGTTCGTCACAAATGTCAGGGGTCCGATAGTCGTGTCACCAGTGAACGTGAGGTTCACATCGAATCCTACCATGGAGTCACCAAACACGTCTAGCAGTCGTGCTGTTATCGAGATGGTGTCTCCCACCTCGATGTCCGTCATTGTTATCACTGTCAGGCCTGTGGGACAATGCACAGTGTGTTCATGGTCCCGTGTAGACTCTGCAAAGCCATGCACCGATGGTCCACCGTTTGACCAGATCTCAATGGAGTAGAGTCCCCACTGGTCAGGAGTGAACTGCACCACTGCAAGCCCATCGGCAGTGTAGAGGGACACTGTGAAGAGGGAAACATTGTAGGTTTCTCTGACGCGGATGTATATTCTCAGCCCGTCTATGGGGATGCCGAGGTCGTCAGAAACGAAAACAGTCACATTTGTCAGCTGTTGTACTGAAGGAGGTTCAGGGAGCATATCTGATGTGACATGTACGTAAGTCATGACGGTGAGGTCTTTCTGGGTATTCCCTCCCAACATGAACTGGTCGTCATCTGGGACTACTGTGACCCTCAACAGACCGTGTCCATCATCGGCGGTGTAGGTTGCAGTGGCAACTCCTGAACCGTCTGTGAGCACATGCTGTGTCCAAACAGGCACGAGATCCATGCCAAGCACTTGGAACACGATGTCCACACCAACTACTTCCCCAGCTGTGAGCGTATAGGTGAGGATGACCGAACCGAACAGATCGACTTCGCTATGGCTCGACTCGAGTGTAGCACTCACTACCTCAAGTACCGACATCGACACAGTGGTCGAGTTGAAGAGGAAGAAAGTGTCACCAGCATGGCTTAGTGTGATGAACGCAAGTCCCCTCCCTGTTGGGCTCCACATTATTGAAGCAAGACCATTCACAGAGGTGACCTGTGTCTGGAACACTGTCACACTGTCCATCACTATGGAGAGGTCCAGAGTCCTCCCAGCGATGTACTGCTCCAAAGAATCATGGATGGCAACTAAGAACTCTGTAATGTCACCGACATTTGCTGATGGATCATGCAGAAGTATCATGTTGGGTATGACTCGTACCCGTTGCATGGCAGAGTCTGAGGCCGAAGAGTCCAGCCCCACACCCACGTAGGTTGCGACGATCCAGAATTCACCCACGAACACGAACTGGTGAGCTGTGGCACATGTCCCATCAGCTCCAGTGAACACTGTAATTGTGTCAATGACCGTACCGTTGGTCCATGAGACCGTGAAGTCCACCTGTGCTCCCTCTAGGGGTGAGCCTGTCCAGTCAAGGAGCATTGCTGATAGAGGAAGGTTGAGCCCCTGTTCTATTGGCAGTCCTGGAAGACTCAACACAAGAGTCGTGTCCCCGAGGACAGTGTGAGTTGTCTGGTTAGTGACCTCAAGTAACCATTCCTGTATAGGAACCGAAATAGAGATTACCAACCCTCCCGGCGAATCAAGACTTAGAATGAACGTGATTGTACCACCACTCGAAGTGATGTTCGTAGAATCAAGAATGACTGTTCCGTTCAACGTGACCAGAGAGTGAACCGACACTCCAGAGATACCCTGTGAGCCTGAATCCAGTACAGAAACCGTAAGTTCTGCCGAGCTTGGAGCAACTAGGTCATCATCAAGACCGAGGTTGACTGATAGTCGATCGAAAACCTCGATGGAACCATTGAACTCGCTCTCCATGAGGACACCGTTCCTCTCAAAGAATAGCCTGAAGGTGAACAGACCTCTTGCTGTGGGTGTCCAGTTGAACAGAGCCAAGCCATCCAGCGAGAGCATTGAGTCTGTCTGTACTACACCCATTCCCTCATCCCAGATGGTGAGGGTAACCGTCTCGTCTGAGATGAAGGAGTCATCAGAATCTAAAAGGAGTGACCAATGAATCAGGGTCTCGTTTCCAACCATTCCCTGAATTGGCGAGTTGGATGAGATGTGTGTGAACTCTGGTAGAGCAACGGTCACCACTTGCCATAGGACAAGGTCATCACACCCTACTCTGCTCAGAGTCACGATGAGGTTGTATGGTCCCGCTCCAAGGCCATCTGTGGGAACTGCGAAGTCGAAAGGACTCTGTTCCGTGGAAGACCAGTCTTGGAAGTACGATCCATTGGAAAGCCTTATGGTGACACCAGAAGGTCCTGCATCTCCTCCTCCCAGAAGTGTCCAAGTCACCGTACCAAGAATTGAATCTCCCCTGACCACATTGGGGAGGGGTATTGTCAGCATTCCCTCCAATGACCCAAGGACCTCAGTTGATCCACTATCGAAAGCACGAGACATTCCCTTGTCCCAAACCACCAGTGAAATCTCTTGAACTCCAATTACACCTGAGCCAGAGGGTATCTGGAGTGTGAGTGTGTCAGTAGTGGTCACGTTCTCGAACAGTGTCCATGAGTCGAAAGCTTGAACGTATACAGTGTGCGTGGATTGCGAGGATGTTATTGAGACAGGTATATCCAGCGAGGAACCAAGTTGTACAGAAGCAGGAACACTTGCTGATAGAGTGATTCCCTCCACATCCATCATCTGCGGTCTGAGTCCGAGGACAGATACCATATCAAGCACACTGGCTGTGAAGACAGGTTGCCAGAGGGTTGTTGAGTTGAACCAACCATCTGTGAAGGTTGACCCGAGGGCGCTGAGGACTAAGGACCTGTCTACTGATTCTAGGTCTGAGGAGAATGACGTGGAGTTTAGGAGAACAAGCGTCTTGACATCCCAGCTCAGTGCCCATAGGTCATTGTATTGTAAGCGTGATTCTATTGTGTTGACTATCTCAACCGCCATCAGGGGTGTGACCAATCCCAGTCTGAGAGCAGTCCTAGTGCTCAGAAAGTCGATGGAGGACTGGACTCCAGTAAAGGGTTCTAGGTCCCATCCTGCAGAGCTCCACACTCCCGAAGAGTATTGCGAGAGGATAGCGGAATCCAGTTCAGTTCTGTACCAGATTGTATCCAGTTCATCCAGTTGGAAGAGAGCCTCCACAGCCGCAACTGAGTACTGCATGTGGGGTGTTCCAAATACGTATGGTCGGTAGTGTCCCGAAGTGTGCTGTCTCAGGGAGAGATAGAGTGTTAGGCCTGATACAAGGCTTGGTGAGAGCGTGGTTCCTGCTGAGTTTGTAAGTCCCGCTCCAAAGTACTGAGCCCATGTACCTGTCAGGTAGTACTGTTGCATGTCGTACTCTGGTGAGCTCATGACTGTGAGATTCGAGTGACCAGGATAGATCGAGAAACCAAAACCATCGAACCCATTCAAGTAATCATCAATCAGGAAGTTGTCAACCATACCAGTGTGGGCGAAACGGTTCACCTCAGAGAGCCAGTAGGACCACATTAGGGAGGGTATCTCTTCCATGAGTTCGAACCCAGCCCCGTTCTGTATGCCGTCGATATAGTCCAGTATACCAGAAGCGATTGCTCCTGAGGTCTCTCCAAGTTCTCTCAGACATGTAGCCACCTCTGCACCTCCCCATGTCTTCCCCACAATATCATCTGAGAACGCACCCATACCAAAGCCACCCGAGGGCAACTGGTTTGCTGAGAGCCAGCTTATTCCTGAGGTCCTGTTAGATGGATCAAGAGTTCCAAGTGTTGACATTGTTGTCAGCGCGGAGGCAGTTCCGCGTGTGACATACATATCAGGGCTGATAGAGTCAGAGTACGAGCCATCTCCATTACTGGTGTCCTGTATCCACTCGGTGAGCTTTGCTGGGTCGACATGAGCCTTACCGAGTATCCAGAGTGCCTTGACAAAATGAGTCGCATAGATATTCCGTGCCACACCGTCTGTGGGATTTCGTGCAATACCACCCCAGTTCTCCGGTGTGCCTGTACTGCCATCAACGACGCATGATCTCAGCCATGACTCCAGCGTGACCGTGTTGATTGCTCCAAGCCCACCACTCAACGACATGGCCTCAGTGACATGGTAGGTCACGGTCATATCGTCAGAGAACCCACCCTCAATACTCTGTCTGGCGCTGAGGTAGGTCGTGAGCTTTGTCACGCTGAACTGTGAACCAAGGTCCATGGCAGTAGTGAGCCACAGGCCCATAGCAGTCGTATCAATGGATGGTGTACTGTCAAACATCGATGAAGAGAATCCGGCCTCGCTCCCAAAGTCCACATAGAGTTCCGTCAGGACTGTCTGCACTAATGCCTGATTGTCCGACCTCCAAGTGGCGAATGATCCAGCATTAAGAAGGTCATGCATCGTATGTACTGCGTGGTATGTTCCTGACATACTCGGTGTGTGGGAGTGGTGCAGCCCTCCCGCCAGCGCCTGTCCCTCAGTATTCTGGAGAAATTGGAAGAGAGAAGCTAATCGGTTTTCGCGCAGACTTGTTGCATAGGCCACTGTATTGACTAACAGTCCCTTCCCAATCCCTGTCAATAGAGCAGGGTCTTCTGGACCGAACAGGAACACATCAAGGGGCCACGACTCGTACCGTAAGGGCGAGAGGACTGCAGAACCCGTGAGGTCTATCAACCTCGACCTTTCTGCCTGAGTATCGTCCACGGGTAGACTTAGACTCTCAGTTGTAAGTTGAGAGCCAATACTCAGACTCTGAGGTTGAGACAAGAAAACCGCTCCACTGAACGAGGGGGTAGTCTGCAACTGTGTATCTAATGGAGCGGTAACTCCGGGTGGATTGGTCTGCCGTAGGCGATGGATCAACCATGCCGCACGACCTACCAATATCGTGGGAAGATCCAAACGGACCAGAAGCGTGATGAACTGAGAGCTAATGGTACTGCCATCTCCAGAACCACAGCTACCATCAAGTATCAATGACTGTGCGTTGTCTAACAGGCTCGGCTGTGCAAGTACGTCACTCACTGTGTATAACTCACTCACAATGCCAACCTCATCCAAGACTGTGACGAGCCCGCTACCCTTGTTTATCACGGGACCTCCCACTAGCTCGATGATAATATAGGGTCCAAACTGAGCAGGAACACCTTGTTCAGCAGATAGTATGCCTGAAGAATCGATAAGCGTCAATTCAGGTGTGATGCCCACATCAGGGGTCATTTGGGGAGCAGTCATGCAGAGGAGGAACACTAGGACAACGATTGGAGTCTTTATCCTCACTTGTCGGACCTCCTGATGTATCTGCTCTCATTGGATACCAACTTGGACAATTGCTCCTTGGAGATTGTCGGTTGGTAGACGACCGTGTTCTGAGAGGTGTGCCCTGACTCGGTTTCATGACGCATGGAGAAAGAGGAATCGCGGTAGGAAAAGGGGGTAGGTTCAGACTCCCGAGTCAGGACTTTCTTCTTGTACATCTCTCTCATGCACCAACCCCCGCGAATCTCACATAATAGATGAAGCCTAAGACTACCATGAAAGCGATGAACTCGATGACTCCACTCCTCGGTCTGTTCTTCAGAGATGCCATGATGAGGGAGAGGTCGCCTGATCTTATGGAACAGTTGAACAGAATCCCTATGGCTATCCACAAAAACACGGCAAACCATAGAGGTTCCATCACGATGAGAACAGGTAGGAGTATGAGCGTGAAGGCCATAAACACCGCAGCAACCACGTTCAGGAAGAGGACCACAAGCACGATTCCAACCCTTGGGGGCTTGTCCACTTTGAGGAACACGTTGATTTCACCGTATGTGGAGGAACCTCCAACGTCTTCGACATCTACTCTGAAAATCCGAGCAATGAGAAGGCGGATACCTATGAAAGCCAACGAGCCAGGAAGGAAAACGATGGATAGGATGGTCATGAGTTTGTTCCGTGTCCAGTCTTCGAACTCTCTCTTCTGTCCACTGAGGAGTAACAGTCCACGTAGCACACTGGCACCAATCAGTACTAGTGGTGTCACATAGAAGGAGAACTGCAGGTTGCCGAGCATCATCGGTCCTATATCTATCTGCAACGGACGACCTCCTCTCCAGTATGACCTACATGGGATTTCATGGTGAGAAATAATGAGGATAGGAAATTACTAAGTGTTCACTTGACCTATGACATGAGTTCATAGAAGCCGTTGCATTAATACGAGGTCACAGAGTCCTCCCGATGTCTAAGTAAGCGTTATTAGAGCCTATTTTTTATTCTATCTTGATTATAGACCCTATTGTTCGAATCATCAGGTACGAATGTGCAGTTCTAGACCCATATTCGTGTTGTTTGTTCCTTGGTTAGGACCTTCATTCTCCTTGCCCGAACTCTACCTAACTCTGAGGTCTTGATTCTGTGTCTGTCCACCGGAACATTATATCTCTTGCAGACCAGCTCAAATGCATCCACTGCAATTTGAGGCAATCCAGTCACATCTATTGCTCCAGGTCGCGCAAGATGGCGTGCTCGTTCCATGAATGAACCCACCTGATTCTGTGTGAGGTTACAGGCGAGTGCTTGAATCAGGATCATCCGGCGTACATCGTCGGTGTCCATAGAGAGCTGAAACAGTCTGAGAAAGGCACCCTCTGTCCTAGACCGCTTCAATGTGTGTACGGCGCAGAACCAGTCCTCGATGTTCCCAGTGGTTAGAAGTTGGTCACAGACAGCTAGGGCACTGTCAATCCCCCTGTCTGACAGCTCAAATAGTGCAGCCTCCCTGAAGAGAAGTAGTTTCGATTCGTCCCGTGCGATCTTGAGAAGTGAGTCGGAGTCTAGATGTGGTGCAAAAGACTCGTTGGTCGCATCCTCGACCTCACGGGTGAACATCCTCAGCGGCCTCATGTCTTCCTGTGTTGTCTATCACTATTAAGCACGTAAATGGACAGATTCAGTTCGGCACCTTTTACGAGACCACTAATAAGGTCGAATTCCACACATCTCTAAGTTAGGCGAGAGTATTCAACAGCTGTAAGAAATTTGGACAATCCTAGACATTTAATTATCGGTGCTTATATATTTCGGATAGAACAGTAAGGTGTAGAGTTGGTCTAGGATAAGAACCAAGTCCATGAACTGACTCTGCAGTCGCCGCGAGTTGCACGGGGACGGAAAACGCCTGCTGGAGAGGCCGTTAGACATCAAAGGTCATGTACCCGCGATGCAGCCTCGATGAATCAGGAACCGAACATCGATCATGGAATGTGATGTCCAGGTCTGTATAAGTTTCGGGCAACGGTGGCTCTCAAGCTGACAAAGAAGGACTCAAAGTACCTCTCATGGCACAGGGCATCACTTGATTATCTCAGTCGAGTGTCTGCTCCTTCAAAGGACACAAAGTTCGATGACCGGTATATCCTACTCAGTGTGATTGAGAAGTGGAGGGGACTAAAGACTCGACCAAAGCTCCTCCCCACTCGGTTCGAGAGAACCCATGGTCTAGAACCTCTCACTCTCATCGTCGAAAAGAAGAGGCTGACAACAGCCCTGAAGATCAATCCTCTTATGAAGCAGGCAACCGGAAAGAAGCTCAGGGACCAGATAGAGTCCCTCCTCCCGCCAGACGAGAGGATGCTGTCCACCGATACTACTGTGAGGAAGGCGATTGTCTATTTCCTAGGTCGGGTAGTGCTCCAACTCCCACGATACTGTGCGGATTGGCTATCGTATCCGAAAGGTCTTGACTATCTCACTACCGCGTTATTTACACTGTATGAACTGGATCGTATCACGGGGGCGGACACTGACTGGCTCAACGAGCTGCACAAGACTCAGAAGGAACAGGACCAGACACCCGACTGGGAAGTCTTAACCCTGAGACCGGATGGGGCCACGAGCACAATCTGGTCCAACCTCCTGAATCGCTTCAGATCCAATATCCAGTCACTGAGTTATTATCCACTGAGGAAGATGTGTGAGTACCTCAGAAACCAGAAGGGGATGACACGTGTCACTGGGCGACTTGTCGGAAATATCTGTGGGCTTACTCGCTCTGCAACGGTAAAAGTCGCTTCAGATATGGAGATGTTGCTCACCGAGAGAACTGTCCCATCACTCTCTCAGATGGGTCTTAGATACAGAATCAAGTTCTCTAGGAAATACCGTGGCTTTCAACCCCTTGGGACTCTCTGTGAGACCTTGGCTCTGTCTGATACGAGGTTCAGGGGACTGAGATTCTACGTAGAGTCGGAATCAAAAACCGAGGAATCTGAACCCAACGACATCACAGCAGATCAACTGATTGTATCAATGAGATTGGACCTATTTGACACCGATAATGAGTCATGGGAACCTAGCGCTTTCGAGGAGTCAGAGGAGACTCCTGAGGACACACCTGGCTGGATCTACACGGAGTCCTCACTTCGAGATGGTGACCCAGTCACTCTCACAGGCCAAGACAGGTACATCCTCGGTGTCCTCTGGTCACATCAGGGCTCATTTGCCCAACGGGAGATTTTTCTATCCACTATGGGGGTGTCAAAGAACCGTAAGCATCAGTTCTACACAAAGATGCTGAAGTCCAATGTCGTGAGCATCATCCACCATCCTTCAATGGAGTATGTTGGACTCCCTGACGGTACTGTAGTCGCGGTCCGTAATGCCAGCACAGAGGACATTGAGGACCTGACTATGTGGTTGGTGCGATCATTTCCCTTCGTTCGTCTGTTTAGAGACCTCAAGCAGGGTTGTCTGCTGGCAGTGATACGGCTACCTAAACTTCGGAGTCACTTCTTTGCCTCCATGATTAGGACAAGGCTGGATGGTCAAGGTATCGAGAACCTCACTTCCACAGTGATGGGACAGAGAACATTCTATATGACCATCCTGAACAGGCTCCCAACCACTCAATCATAGACAGGGTATCACCAAAGGAGTAAGACGGGGTGTTTATCAGCGGAAGGTGCAGGAATGAGGTGGTCACAATCAACAGTGAAAGACGGGGTGCTTATTAGTGGAAGAAGATACCTGAGAGTATGGTACTTCCTAAGAACATCGAGATAACGCCAAGTCTTGATATGATAAAGAGCGGTGCGCGACCAGAGGAGATCCAGATCACCACATACATGGATGGTCCTTTTGGAAAGATGGAGAACACTACGGTCTGGGCGACTCAGTTCGATCACAAAGTGGAGGACTTCAGGGAGGACATCATCTTCCAGGAGGGATGGTTCGACACTGGTAAGTCCGTAGAGGTACTTATGCCGTGGGAGGTGAGTTACTCTCACAAGGTGAACATAAGGAAGATAGGTGGTCTGTTGTTCAATAAGAAGCGGTATGCTAAGGCTTTCCTATATGGGAGCAGGAGCATCTATGACATCTGGGGCGACAACAGAGAGCTGGTGTACCCTAAGGACGGGTTATGGCTCTTTGAGGCTAAGCATGAGAGTGAAGAGGAACAGATACTCCTGATTCGAGAGGACGAGGGTGAGTTATGGAGACTGATGGAGCAATTGGTCAATAACAAGACTCTTTCAAGCATGACCTCAAAATATCTTTCGCCCAAGCAAGCACGAGAGAGGATTCGAAGTAAGAGACTTGGACCCTCCAAGGTCATTGATCATGCACGCGAGAACTCGCTTCGGCTCAAGTATCAACTGTACAAGCTAATTGTGGACATGGCACGAGGAGATGCTGTCAGATCAATCTTCAAGGACAGGGAAATGACAGAGCTAGCCAAGTCCTGGACACGTAAAGTGTGGGATGCACTGAGTGATGAGGATATTCCAAAGGTCTGGGAGTGAGAATCAGCAACCTCTTTCTGAAACAACAATGAGACGCATTACACATAGGGATTACTCGCGGTTTAGTGGGGAGTAAAGATTCAGCGTTGGTTTGTATTGTATGTTTATTGTGGTGAATCCTTCTTGTTTGATTTCTGATGGCTCGCCCTTGTAGAATATGAGCAAGACAGCCTCTAGCTTCCTATCCCCTATCTCCTTTAGGACTGTCTGAAGATTCTGACCAAGGATAGTCCTCGATGAAGGTATGGACTTCGACAGCTCTACCATTTTCCCATCCTTACTAACAGTGAATTTGAATTTCTTCTTGAACTGAGGATTGTTTTTCTCAGCAAATCTGTCCCAAGCCTCGCCTACCTCGCCATTCCAATTGTCGTTGAACCACCCGAGTATTTTATGGCGTCGAATCTGATGCTGCTCAAGCCCCTTTGACAGGTTCCCGCTTCCATCCCACTTGGCTTCCACAAGGTAAGCCTTCTTAGGGAAAATTATTATCGCTTCGAACTCCCCGTACTGACCCCTACCAAGACTGGGGCGATAGAATACAGTGCAATCTGCTGGATCCGAGTCATCCCCAAGTTTAAGTAATATTTCTCCAAGTTTCTCCCTAGTTTACTTTAACGTTAGACCATCTTCACCATGGACATAGAACGGTGGGCTGTATGCGGACCCGCATTCCAAGTGTGAGGCCCGGTTTTGTCGGGTGTGCATTCTAATCTAGCAGAGAATGATGGGCATGTGCGATGGTTTGATGTTTGCAGATCGTCATAGTTGATTAGATAACGAAACACGGCATCGTAACCAGTAGTCTTACTAGAGGCGAGTCGGATGTTTCTGAGGTTTCTACCTTTGTCAACTCACCAAAGAATCAAGGGATCCAGTGTATTCAACCCCTTCATAGTACACTACTCCTGACGAAACTTAGTTTTGATGATACCCAATAAAGTGATACTATGCTGAAAATTTCACTCTTTCATGATATTCCAGTTTCTCTCGATCAAAATAAGATTCGTTCCATTTGCCACTCTTGTGCAACTTAAAGCGCCCTTGTCTTCGGACTAGCCATTTCCTTTTCTGGTTCCATCTGAAACGGTAGTGATCAGCTTTTGTCTGCTAAAGGAGCGTCCTTGCAATCGGTCGATAGTTCAAAGATAAAGATTGTACGGAGTTGAATGATACAAAGTTGTCAGAATTAATTAACTAACCAAATAACTAATCGGAGTATTTATATTCATCTGAAGTAGTGTATACAACCGCACCATATATTGGTGCAGAAAAATCTCAGTACAGGAGGAAAATTTGAGGTATGAACGAGATTCTTTTAGAATCTTTAGCGGAGCAACCAATTCTATCTTTAGCTAAAAACAAAAACAAACGTGAGAAGCGTATTGCATTACTAGCGTCATCAGTATTCGTAGTACTGTTACCCTTCGCATTTAGTTTTGCTTGGTATGGAATAGGAGTGGTTGGTCCCACTATGTCCGTGATGCCTTCAACAGGAGTAGGACCATCTAGTGGACAATTTCTCTTCTTTGTTATTTTTATGGGACATGCACCTACTTTTGAAGAATGGGTACAAAACCTATTGATTTTTGGCATAACTTATGCTGTAGCTGCATTCATCGCTGGAGCATTGGTTGCTTTGGGATGGGTTGAATTAGCAGCAGTTGTAGGAATTCTTTCTCTCACTGGTGTTGGGATTGGCATAGCAGCCGCATTAGTTGGAATTTAATTGAATTCAGGAGGAAGGCTAATACCCTTCCTCGCAATATTTTATAGGTACTAGGATAGTGATAGAAAATATGGAATCTGAGATTGAATCTGTAGGCAAAAAGAACCTAAGAAATGTTGCCCGTAGAATGATCCTTCTATCAGGATTCCTATTGTTTAGTGGAGTACTCCTAATACCAGTGATATTGGTGGGATTGATTCACCCCCTCACAAATTCATATTTTTTTACATTGATAGCAATTGCACTTTTTGTCATCACACAATTTGGAATAATGAAGCTTAAATATAATCTTGAAGTGAAATGGAGAAATATAGAGGTAAGTTTCACTCAGTTCCTTCGCTACTCCTGCCCTAATGTATTGTTCTATGATTTCATAATAACTCTGATGAGTTTGATGTTCATTCTGCAGCCACTAGAAGTAGTATCTCCAATCGTTCTTTTGATTTGTATTGATGGACTGTTTGCATCACTATTACTGTTAGTAGTCTTTTCACTCAAAAAAACCAACCGATTACCAAAAAGATATCGAGCATTGCAATCAGACCAGTATCCAACTTTGTTACAAATCATAGAATCAGCGAATATTCATTTTCGTTCGATTGGATTTCTGGATCAAACAGGACTCAAGGTTGTTAATGCATTTCTATTGGGAATTGGCAGTAACTCCATAATAGCATTAACTGATGAACTTGAGAATGTCTTAAGCGAGGATGAGATGACTGCAATAGCTGCTCATGAATTGGGTCACATTTACCATAGACATTCTGAGAAGTTATTAATAGCCTCAATAGCTTGGCCTTTACTTCTCATTAATGTAGGTTTCGCATATCTGATTTTTGAATTTGGTTCTATCTTGACTGATATCCAGCAAGTTATAGCACTCTTAGGACTATTTCTCCTTGCTTTAGGACCTCCACTTCTACTGATTCCTTGGCTCACAAGACGATGGGAAACCAAAGCGGATCTATTTGCTGCATCTCTAGTGGGAAGCGAGAAGATTATCTCAGCATTAAAGAAAATAATTGAGCATAACATTGTATATGCTAACATCGGTAAGCGTCTGGAGTTTCTGATATCACACCCTATTATTGAAACAAGGATCAAAAACATATCACAACTAGGAAACTCCTCCTCTAGATAGATTAAAAACATGAAGAGATGAAAAGAACCGGACTCCTAAAACCATAAGCAATTGTGATAGGAGAAATGAACCTTGAAAGCTAGAATAAGGAGAGAAAAAAAGAAGAAAAAGTCAGAAGAAAGAATGAATAAAAGATTTATTGTGGGACCACCTGGTCAGAGGTGGATTGCAGGAATTCTTGATTTAATGTTTTTGATTTCGATTCATGCAATCATTTCAGTGTATTTTGGAGGAGTACCTCTTTTCTTCAATCTAGCAATTAATTATTTTTCTAGTTCTTCAGAAATTCTTCCAACTCTCTTAAGTCAAGACAGTCTGAGAAGCGGAGTGCTGTTTTTTTGGCTTGCATTCCCCTATTTCCTTGTAGAAGGAGTTCTGGGCACTTCCCTCGGAAAATCGCTTATGGGCTTAAAGGTTGCTGGAAAACGATCCCTAACAGCAACTTCAGCAAGGGCTATTGTAAGAACAATTTTGCCTCTCAGCTTGATTGATTTCTTATTCGTATATAAAAATACGAACTATAATCAAAGACTATCTGACAAATTCTTAGAGTTGAGTGTTGCAATGATTCCAGTTAAGCAGAAGTCAAGACTAATCCTTATTGACCGGACCGATTTGAAATTGATAATTGCTGGATTATTCTTATGGCTCATTCCACTATTTTCGATTTTGTTATACTCGTTCATAAATGTTAATTCAGTCAATCCAGTGACAGCGCCAGATCCCAATTCAGCATTCGATTACATACCAACTATGAGTATTTTGTTTTATATTATAGCAAACAACATATATCTTGCATATGTCTACTACGTGTTTGGTGGAATATTTCTCCTAATACCAACTATATTGCAACTCTTATTTCAAGGATTTCTTGCTGGAATGATGATTTCAGGGGTCACCTCGTCTAATTGGCTATTTGTATTATATGGCGTGCTTCCGCACACGGTGTTGGAGTGGTTAGGATTCTCTACCTGTATAGCTTCAGGTCTTGTAATATCTGAAACAGTTTTGAATCTTATAGAAAAATACTTCAAAGGAAAAAGTCTTGATGATAGTAGAACCTATTTCGCAACTCAAATGAAAAGAGTTTTGAAATTTTCTTTTTGGGGGATAATTTTACTTCTCTTGGCGGCGTTCATTGAAACATATGTAACACCTTTACTCTTAGCATCATTCTACTTCATCTAGAGAGAATTCTCATCTTGATGTTGTCGATTGTTAAAATTACCAAAACAATGGGATGAATTGAACGTAACAATGGTATGAATTTGTCAAGTAATATCTGCTCAATGAGATTATAGTATGTAATCGATTCTAGAATTACTACACATGTTACTGAAGATTTGACATGAGTAGTCATCTCATCCAAAGTTCGCCCGGGTGAAGTTCACTGTTTCTTCTTCTTTGCTTTTTTGCAGGAGCTGGTCCAATGGGCTGTTTGTGTGGTGGACTCTGAGCAACTGGAATGGCTTGTATTTGTTGCATCTTTACTAATGCTTTTCCCAGATGATTCTCAATTATTTTCGTGGCGGCAAATCCATTGAATGTATGCAACGTTGAAAAAACACTTAGAAACAAATCTTGTAGGTCCGCTTCTGATTCCAAAGCCTCCACCTAAAGACTAAATCTCATGCTTACTACTTGTTGCAGACTTTACATGATTATGCTCTTTAGAAAGGTGGTGCAATGTAACTAGTGCACATTTTCGAAAGAGTGTGCATTCGATTGTGGAGGAGAAAGAAATTGAGAGAAATATCATCAGACGACACGGAAGTACTTGCTTACTGGAAGGAAGCTATGCCGATTGAACATGCTCGGCTACACAGACGTTTGCTTCCAAAGTCGATCAAACTACCCACTAGAACCGTTGAAGATAGCGAACTTATCCAGTTCTATAATGGTCTTATTCCAAAGAAGATCACGTCATTAATGAGAAGGGTGTCGGGCCTTGGGTTTCCGGTTCTTGATATCAGACACCTATCAGAGCAATTGAAGGGCAAGAGTGACAATCTCGAACTTGTAGACATTGAATTGATCTCATACTATAACTACGCAGACTTTCCATTGATAGGGGTCGGACCAGCACTAGATATTGTAACAAAGGGTTCTCTTTTCGGATGGACCCGAGGCTATTGGAAGGAGTATACCAAGTGTATGGACAAGCGCGACCTCAATGGACAACCACGCGAGCCAGCTCAAGCGGAATAGGAGATATGTGCTTCCAGACCACTCGTTGTAGTGAACACAGTGAACCCATAGTAGGTTGACACCACCTGATTGAGGTGAGGGTCATCTGGGAGATTCATTATCTCCTTCTTCCTCGACTCTAGGACCTCTGGTAATATGACAACGATGGGACTCTTTCTAAGCCATTCTGTATCGAGATAGAACGTGTTACCATTGACTATCTGTCTCCTCAGGAGTCCGAGGGTTGTCTCATGGATGTTCCTCCTCAGTTCACTGAATCCCTTACCCTCCACATTATAGAACTCAACCAAAGGCTCGATGTCCATGCCAGCCACAGGGTCCATGTCAAAGGTGTGGAACATTGCATCCCGCACCCTTGCTAGCATGATGTCGGACTCGTCACCAATGCCTATCAGCTCATGGATCGCCGTTCTCCAGTCCTTCAGCTCTACCAGTTCACGGACAGTCCTCCGGATTATCTCGTAGTCCGGTGTTTCTACCATCCCCGACAGACCATTCCTCACCTTCATGTACGCCTGTGTTTTGACATGGTCGGGATCTAGAAGGCTGGCGTTGTGGAGGTAGATCTCGGACAGTCTGCTATCAGGAGTGACCTCGGACATCTTGTACCATGCCTCTGCCAACATGTAAGTCACGCCACTCCCTTCTCTGTGGCCCCTTCACTCCCCATAAGTTTCTTGTATTCGTCAAGGTTGTGAAGGTAGTCAGCTATCACTGGACTGATAGCATGACATTCTTTTGAAGACTCAAAGAACCCTCCCCAGCCCAGCGTGAACTCCAAGTCGAACTCCGGCAGTCCGGCGTTGTCCCTCAGACTAATCTTCCTCTTGTCCTTCTGACCCATTCTCGTATAGAACCGGTGTGTGGATGCGTGCGATATAAGGTGCTCTCCTGAGTACGGTCTTTCTTGACCTTCCTGAGCCCACCTTTAGTTGCTCGTACATCCTCCTGAAGTGGTCATGGAACGCCTGTGCCTTTTTCTTTCCACAGCCATGGATCGTTTTTGCCATGTCTTCGGGTGGGACCTGTATCATGTTCTCTATTGTTCCATACAGTTCTAGTGCCCTACGAGCAAGAACATCCTTCCAACCCGGGATTGAAGCAATTGTCATCATCAGTCTATCATTACCTGTCACTCGTGTCTTGGTCAGCTTATGAACCCGAAAACGGTCTTTCTTGGACAATCCTTTCAAGAAGTAGGCAAATTCGTCATCATCAAAGAACTCAAGCGGTATGACTATGCCCTCAGCACCGTCGGGACTCTTCTTGAACCATGTTCCTGCTTTCACTGACTGAAGTATTGAGTTTGTCAGTGGATCATCCCTAACTTTTGTCTGTTCACCGATAATCGCAAGCACAGATACGTGGGTGTTTCTGGACATCTCTAGCAGTTGATTGTTTAGCCTCGCGTCGGTTATGGACTGGAGAAGATCCTCCACTGTCTTTCGTTCTATAATAGTTCCGTTGACAATGTAATCTCCCACAGGAAGTGTCTGAGGAATGAATGTGAAATCGGGTAGTATCTCTCGAAGAGAGTCGATGTACTCACTCCGCTCTCGGGTATCGTACACACAGACCTGACCTGTGGCCTCGCTTAGGAGTTCCTCGACATCCAGAGAGACGGGTTCACTCATGTCTGTAGACACGCTTCTATCTCCTCCCGTTCCCTTTCCCTGTAGACCTCAACGAGATCCATTGCTCTTTGGTTCATAATCTTCACGTCCCGCAGTTCACAATAGAGACCTCCCCATCCGATGTGTAGGTCTATGTCAGACTCTGGAAGACCCGGTCCTTTCTGAAGCATCAGTTTCCTTTGTTCTCTCCGAGTTCTCCGGATGTACAATCGGTAGTCTGAGTCGTGAGCAATAGTGTGACCATTCATGGGAGCGTTTGGATTCCCTCCAAAGGTGGAAATCTGCTCGAACACAGGATTTGTGAACAGGCAGATTCCATTCACGGCTTCAGCGATTGTCCTCAGTTTATCCAGACATTCACTCAATGTCCTATTCATGTAATTCCTGTCACTGTAACTACTGTACTCAATTTCAAAAAGAGCACCTAGGCTGTCAACCACGATGAAACGTATTCCCTCCTTGTTGATCAAGTCGGGGATAGTCTTCAACACCTCAAGGAAGTGTTCGAGATTCACTACCTCTTGGACAATGATGTTTTCAAGGACTGAATCACCCTCAATCCCGTATCGCAGTGCCATAGTCCTGATGTGTATATGGTGGAACGAGCGCTGTGTACTTATCCAGAGAGTCTTTGTGGAAAGACCTCCAAGTTCTTCGGGAAGATGTGCCCTGACTGCAAGCTGTGAACTGAGTATCGTCTTCCCTCCCCTTGACGGCCCATAGATCTGGATGAGTGAGCCGATACGTAAGCCTCCATTCAACGTCCTGTCAAACGACGGTAGTCCGGTCGTGAATGGCTTCCGTTCCTTATTCTCTAAATCCAATCCATTCACTGGGTCAAATTCGAGCAGTTCTCTCGCGTTGGCTATTAGTTTCCGCATAGTAGCCATAGTCACCTTGGTCTGCAAGAAGGACAGATCTGAATGGGAAACTCTGGCAAGGAACTCAGTAGATGGGATGCCATGGTCTCGCAGTCTCTTTGCCATTACTGCGCCAATTCCCTTTACTTTCTCAAGAGGGGTGCCCGAGTTCATTATTACGCTCTCCTGTTCTTCCTCCGAGTCTTTCGTTCCTTCTTCTTCATCTGCTCATTGATCCAGAGCATGTGGAATTCATCCATTCTCTCTGTGATTATAGTCATGATACAAAACTCTCCAGTGTACTCTGGGTGTTCCCAAAGTTCTTCCACAGACGGACCAATTCTCTCACCTTGGTCTCAGTCTTCTCTCTCCCTAGTACTGGACTCAGCATGCGAGTGAGTCGTGGTACTACTGGGGGTTTCAACGTCAAATCGACTCCGTTGGTCGACATATAGCTTGGTTCATCGAACACTTCTCTCGCCCGAATGTACTCTTCCCTCTCGGATGGCGTCAGTCCTCTCGCTTTCAGAAGATACTTCAGTCCTCCAAACCGCTGAAGCTGGATTGCTCCCTTCCTAGGACCCAGACCCTTTACACCCTTCTTGTGGAAATCACAGCCACAGACAATCGCCAGATCTCTCAGAAGTTCTATGTCAAGGTTCAGAGTACGCTCAAGCTCTGAGAGTGTTGCACACTCTATCTGTCCCTTAGATAATTGAAGGCTCTTAGTCACATGAGGACTCCCAAAAAGAAGCGCATCAGCATCGTTCGAGACCAAGGTTCCAACAAGTCCATCCCTGCACAAGACTGCTCCATACATCTCAGCCTCGGATGGTGCTGTGATGGCCGGCACACCCATTGTACGACAAAGATCCTTGATGTGGTTAGCGGCAAAGTACATCCTGATTGCCAGTTCCCAGTCCTCACTTGGGTCACCCTTCACTCCGTTCCTCACACAGTCTCCAATCAGGGGTTCAAGTTGTGGACCAAGGGACTTCTCCTTCAGAGTCATGCTTCGTGGAATGTCAAAGAGTCTGTGGAACCTACGACTTGCCTCCTTCGCATAGCAGTCTCCAAAGCATCCACGACCACCGTTGGCAGAACCACCTGAGCAACCTCGTGTAGTATCAAGGTGGTTTCCACCCTTCCGTATCTCCCTCCTTCCCCACGGCAAAGACGGGTCTGTCTTCACTGACTTGATAGTACCTGTCACTCTGATGGGTTGTATCTTGTAGGGCTCCCAAGGTCTGCCACCCTGTCTTGGTTCAGGGATGTCATACGCGGGGCTTAACGTGGGAGTGGTGTAGCCGAATTGTTCCAGAGATAATTGCCCCGTCATGTAGTAGGGTGTCGGTCGCA
>VAPC010887738.1_pt1 | contig 47916 bp, 46 predicted proteins | sample 3395121 | NCBI WGS metagenome assembly VAPC01 (sample SAMN08290434, study PRJNA428436) | hydrothermal vent metagenome | isolation source: Deep-sea hydrothermal vent chimney | place: Indian Ocean: Southwest Indian Ridge | depth 1711 m m
AGGAAGCCTATGCAATTATGGATGCACAGAAAGCTCGAGCTGTAGAGCTAGACAAAGGTAACTTATTGAAGCGAATTCGGAATATAGTCCCAATCATTGTACCATTGATCATTGTATCAATCAGAAGAGCTCTTTCCATTGCAGAGAGTATGGAGTCTAGAGGTTTTGGTGCAAGCGAGAATCGAACCTATATGTATACTCTGTCGTTTCAGAAGCGAGACTGGGGAGTAGTTCTCATATCATTCATGGTTCTTGTTTTCGTCGTCTATGTACGACTATATGTTCCATTACCTGACTGGCTGTTGTGGCATCTACCAATCTAGGTGCTTTTTCATGATAATAGTAGAATGATTGCAGATGTATCTAGTAACATGATTTATCAGAACATAAGACTAGTAACTATGAGCATTGGTGGGTGAATATACTGTGGCTGTTAAGTTAACAAAGAGGAAACAATACACGATAAAGGATCTCCTGAATGATTTGAAAAAAATTGAAGCCACACCCAGTGTTCTGTATAATGTCGGTTCAGAGCTTGTTTATCGCGAATTAGATTGGTGTCAGAAGACCCTCGGTGAAGACCATAATATTACTACCAACCTGCAGGATTTGCAAGAGTTCATGATGAGTGGCTATGAAGAACAATTGGTCACTGGAGAGCTCTGGCGAGTAAAAGACACACCAAAAGCTGCAATCAATGCATTCATGCGAAATCAATCTGAAGAGTTCTTGAAATATCCCGTTGGTATATTGAGTGAGCAGATACATGGAATTTTGCAAAAAGCGGCTGAATCCCGAAAACGTGAAAAAAAGCAGTACCGCAAGATGGTGAAGAATGTCCGGAAAGAGATCAAAGATGACAAGGACAATTCCAATTTATGGAATAAACTGCGTCTTGTCCTTTGGTTCACAGGCAAGTACAATGAATCTAGTGAGGCATTCAAAACTGCTAAACAACTTGGTTGGACTGTTGAGAGCAGTACACTGGTAGCAATCTGAACTTTTTCACAGTTTAGAACCCAATTGGTTCAACAGGATGGAGGAATGTTTGAAACTCTAATATTCTGCCTTCTGGGTCTTTTGCAAAGAATTGATAGATCTGATATCGTTCATTCATTACAGGTTCTGAAGTCGCATTCTGCCCAAGCAATTTATACATTGTATCAACATCATCCTCTGTTGGATAGAAGAAAGTGATCATCCCTTCTAGTTCTGCCATATCACGATGACAAAATCCCAGCAGGAGATTACCATGACTGAGGATGGTGCATTCCTCTTGCTCTAACCAGACGTGCATTCCTATCTCATTGACATAGAAATCCACGATTTCTTCTAGCATCACAGTTTTGAAAAATACGATCCCTGCCAATCTGTACACCAATCGTATTATAGATGTAATACTTGATATAATTAGCTTGGAGAAAGTTGGCTTAGATCATATCCACTTTTCATAGAGACTTAATCCTCGTTCTACACGAGAAGCATGTGCCACCATGAGAATTAATGAGTTGTCTAGTGAGGTCGTTTCATAATCACTCAGAGATTTCTTCTGTGCATTTTTCAACAACTCGATGACAAAACCGGTGTTCACCTGTTGTTCATTTGTCAGTTGTCTTAACTCAGCAAGACCTTGTAGTGCGTTATCCAAGAAGTGTGCATGTGCCAATCCCTTCAGGAACACAGTCACATACTCTTGAGTTGATGATTCAAGCATCATGCCGATGAACTTGCAAATTTGCGGTCTTGTATCGAATGTATTTTCAGACGTAAAATCCCCGGATATCATAAGATCAAGTTGACTCGTTAGGACATCGTAAATGGGTTCAATCAGATTGAGCATTCGCTTTCCAAGATCAACCTCCATTGACTGATTTTTCAGGTTCCATTCTATCTGCTCGGAATTGATGGATATGGTGCTGCCCGCCTTTAGTACAGTATGAGTTTCCTCTGTGGGTGGAGGTGCCAATCCAACAAGCACGGAGAAAAGATCGTGTCCACAGCAATTGCATATAGTTGCGCCAATCACAGTCCGTTCAATAATTCGGAATGATTCTAGAGCGTGATCCTTCCCCTTTGCTCGTCGCATTCTAACCCTACCATCTCTGAGAATGTGAACTTTGGTTTCTTCTATATCTCCCCATGCATAGGCAAGTTCCTTACTACATCGCATATCTTGGTATCTTGATGATACGCAGTCAAGAAGCCAACAGAGAATCACAGGGTCCAACACCCCGAATCTTTGGGGAGATCCTGGTCTTACACCATTGAAGATACGCATCTCCGCCATTAGGAGGTCTGGTGAGTCCATACATGGTTTTGAGAGAAGGACTCCTCCTTCAGGTTGTTCAGGTGCTGGTTTAGTGATATTTCGTGAGTCCGTCGATATTCTGGTCAGTTCTTCCTGTTTATCACTATAGTCTTCTAAAGATATGATAGGACATTTGGTAATCTCGATATTCTCTGTAACAAGCAAACGGGCAAAGGTAGCACATGTAGGAAATCCACAGAGGCTGCAATCTATCTCTGGTGTGTTCTTTCGAGCTTTTGTCCAGATACTGCTCATTTGACCTAACCTCTAATTCTGGCTAAGAAAGAAATCTCCTGGCGAGTTCCATATATCCCTTACCTGTCATCTCTAAAGTGCCAATTGGGATTCTCTCATCAGTCCCATGAAAGAGACTCTGCAGTGTTGAAAGGTCCAAAGAGCCATCATGTACACTAAACCCATATGCTTGTGTACTCCATGCTTTCCTGAAAAAGCGACAATCTGTAGCCCCTGGTGAAAGCATGGGGACAATCATGTATTCAGAACCTCTTATCTCTTTAACAATTGACTCCATCAAATCCACAAATGGTGAGATTGTATCGCTCAAGGAACCCATTGTCAAAGCACCTCCTTCTTCAGGCTTCAGTCTTTCAATCTCAACCTCTTTTGCTAGAGGTCCTAGGGCTTTTCTGAAGTGCTCTCTAACATATTCTTCATCTTGACCTGGGAGAATTCGTACATCAATATCCAAACTTGCAGATCCAGGTATTGTATTGGTCTTCACTCCTCCTCGGCATACATTGGGTGACCAAGTCATTTGACTGAGTGCTTGAATGAATGCTGCACTGCCTCTATTGTGTTTTGTCATCATGTTTAGCATAAACCCTAGCGTGCGGGGTTGATTTAACAAAGCTAGAGTGATCCCTCCAAATCCTATTGCTTTTAGAAATGGTTTTGTGAATGACGTATCTCGGGGTGGTTGATATTCTTTGACGCGCTGGATGGCTTCAGCCATTTTCACAACTGCATTGTTAGATTTGTATGGAGCCGAGCCATGTCCTTCCATTCCTTTGAACTTCATTCTAGTCCACGCAGTCCCTTTCTCTCCATAGATGAATGAAAGCCGATTTGGTCCAACGGGGTCTCCACCTGCCTCAGTCACTAGATAATCCACTTTGACTTTCTCTGGATGATTTTGCAGCATCCAGTTTGCACCAAGTCCTCCTCCGACTTCTTCGTCTGCTACAACTAGTAATTTGAGGTCCCCTTTTGGCTTGAAGCCCTCCTTGTGCAAATGCGCAAACACTACTGTCTGGCATGCAACTATATACAGCATATCAAGTGCCCCTCTTCCCCAGACACATCCATCCTTGATAGCTCCTTCAAAGGGAGGTACAGTCCACTCATCCTCGTTCTCAACCGGCACAACATCAACATGTCCCGGTCCAAACATCAAGCTTGGACCATCACCAGTTCCCTTTATTGTTGTAAGCAGATTGCCTCTATCAGTGGCTGATTCGAATATCTCAGAATCAATCCCATATGAGGAAAGGTATCGTTCAATCGTTCGTATTGATTTCATCTCATTTCCAGGAGGATTAACACAGCGATTTCGAATCATCTCTTGTAATAGAGGAATAACTTCGTCTTTCATGATTCCTGACGACCTGAGTCCCTGAAATCATAACACATCTAAAAAACACAACGTCTCCGGCTTTTTTTACAACAGATACACTTCACAGTTATGAATCAAACTAATAGACGCGCCAGTTCATTAGAGCGACTTGTTTATGAAGGACCTCCACTTGGGATAACTACTGATTGGATGTGGTTCCATGAGTTTCGATATTTCTAAGGCAATGACAATCAAACTCCCCTCAAAACTCCCCCAAGCTCCAGTCTTTGAACCCCAGTATAGACGAGCTCCTAGTAGGGGGTATAGTTTGAGCCCTTCTGAAACCATTGTCGCTGTAAAAAATGCATTACGATACGTTCCAGAGATTCTTCACGAAACCCTAGCTCCTGAATTCCTTGACGAACTCATGACAAGGGGGCGCATCTACGGTTATCGCTATCGTCCACTTAGTCCTATCAAGGCCCAGCCTGTTGACGAGTACAAAGGGATTCTGGAAGCTCGAGCAATGCAGCTGATGATTGACAACAACCTGGACTATGATGTCGCTCTGTATCCATATGAACTGGTGACCTACGGGGAGAGTGGACAGGTATGTCAGAACTGGATGCAGTATCAGTTGATCAAGATGTATCTTGAAACGATGACTGATGAGCAAACTCTTGTCGTCAGTTCAGGACACCCAGTGGGTTTATTTCCATCAAACAAGAATGCACCAAGAGCAATCACAACAAACGGCCTCATGGTAGGGATGTTTGACACACTCGAAGGATTTCATCATGCAGCCGCCATGGGTGTCGCTAATTATGGACAGATGACAGCAGGTGGTTGGATGTACATTGGACCCCAAGGGATTGTCCATGGAACCTACATCACACTCATGAACGCGGGGCGAATGTATCTCGGAATCCCTGATAGCAAGGACCTTAGGGGTAAGGTATTCTTGACCTCCGGTCTTGGAGGTATGAGTGGTGCACAGGCTAGAGCCATCGAGATCTCTGGTGGAATTGGCATCATCGCCGAGGTCGACAAAAGCAGAGTTGACACTAGAAGTGAACAGGGTTGGCTCAGTAAATCTTCCGAGAGTCTGGATGAGATTTTTCGTTGGGTGGAAGAATACCGTGAAAGGAAAGAACCGGTATCCCTCGGATACTATGGAAATGTCGTCGACCTCTGGCAGTATGTAGTTGAGAATGACATCACAATAGAACTTGCTTCAGATCAGACATCCTGTCACGATGTCTACGGTGGTGGATATACTCCACAGGGGATCTCCTTTGAGGAAGGAAGAGACCTCCTCAAAAACAATCGCGACCGATTAACTGAACTGGTTGACACATCATTACGTAAACAATTCGAATTAATCGAGGTCATGACAAAGCGGGGGACCTACTTTTGGGACTATGGCAACAGTTTCATGAAAGCTGTTTTTGATGCCGGTGTTATGAGAATTGCAAAGAATGGACGGAACACCTCAGATGGGTTCATCTTTCCGTCTTACGTTGAAGATATCATGGGACCTCTCTGTTTTGATTATGGTTATGGTCCATTTCGATGGGTATGTCTGAGTGGATTCCATGGGGATCTAAAGGCAACTGACAGCATGGCGATGTCGTGCATTGACCCGAAGAGAAGAGGTCAGGATCGAGACAATTACATCTGGATTAGAGATGCTGAGAAGAACGCACTTGTCGTCGGATCTCCGGCTCGAATTTTGTACGCTGACGCTCGTGGTCGTGTGAATATTGCGTTGGAGTTCAACAAAATGGTTCGTGAGGGAAAAGTCGGACCAATAATGCTTGGAAGGGACCACCATGACACAGGTGGAACTGACAGCCCCTTCAGAGAAACCGCGAACATTCATGACGGAAGTAATGTGATGAGTGACATGGCTCATCAATGTTGGGCTGGTGATGTAGCTCGTGGAATGACACTCTGTGTTTTGTCAAATGGCGGAGGGGTTGGCACTGGCAAGGCAATCAATGGTGGCTTTGGACTGGTTCTTGATGGTAGTGAACGAGTGGATACTATTATCCGATCTGCACTCGATTGGGATGTAATGAGTGGAGTAGCTCGTCGTGCCTGGGCAAGAAATGACCACGCCATTGAAACAGCCATAGAGTGGAATGAACGCTTAGGCAAAAAGGGTCAGATCTCTGTCCCATATATTCCGAAGAAAGGATTAGTTGAAGACCTTGTTGAGAAAGTCCTGAGCGATAGATAGAACCATCGATAACTTCTAAAGAGACGAACCGAAACCACCACCGGGCAGTGACCAGTAAGGTCAACTCTACCTCGCATAGCGGGTGCATTTTATGACTGTCATGATTGATGGTGAGAGTCTCACGTTAGAAGATGTCGTGAAGGTTGCATGTCATAACGAATCTGTGAAGCTTGACGATTCAGCAGAATCACGAATTCAAAAAAGTCGAGATGTGGTTGAAACCGCAATCCGTGAAGAACAGGTTATCTATGGTGTCAATACAGGATTTGGCGAGCTCGCACATGTTTCTATCAACAAGGAAGACCTTGCCCGTCTTCAGGTAAACCTGATTCGTAGCCATTGTGTCGGTGTTGGCCCTCCCTTTCTACGTGAAATCGTACGAGGTATGATGCTTCTGAGGGCTAACGCACTAGCAAAGGGATACTCTGGAATCCGCAAAGTGGTCATTGATACTCTACTTGAGATGCTAAACAAAGACGTGACTCCTTATGTTCCCCAAAAGGGTTCAGTCGGATCAAGCGGTGACCTAGCTCCTTTAGCACACATGACATTGGTTATGATAGGAGAGGGAGAAGCGTACTACGAAGGAAAACTGATCAAAGGGAAGGATGCTTTGAAGAAGGCAGGTATCAAACCAGTCGTTCTGCAAGCAAAAGAGGGAGTAGCCCTCATAAATGGTACCCAAGCTATGAGCGCTGTAGGTGTTCTAACGGTATCTGATTCTTTGAGGTTGGTTACAGATGCCTCAATAGCAGCCTCAATGAGTTTAGAGGCTCTACGTGGAAGCCGTTCTGCGTCTGATGAGCGTATACATTCTGTTCGACCACACGAAGGACAATCTGATGTTGCACGTGCCCTTCGAGAGATTCTTAGTGACAGTCAAATCAATCAATCACATGCTGATTGCGGGAAAGTGCAAGATGCTTATTCACTCAGATGCATCCCTCAAGTCCATGGGGCGTCACTCGATGCAATACGATATGTCTACAGTGTACTTGAAACCGAAATCAATTCTGCTACCGACAATCCCCTGGTCTTTGGTGACGATGGGGTTGTCCTATCTGGTGGAAACTTTCATGGACAACCAGTTGCAATAGCAATGGATTTTCTTGCCATCGCTATCTCAGAAATTGCCAGTATATCCGAACGAAGAATCAATAGACTGGTCAATCCCCATCTTAGTGACCTACCACCTTTCCTCACGACAGAGGGCGGATTGGAATCAGGTATGATGATTGCTCAATATACTGCAGCGGCATTAGTTTCTGAGAATAAAGTACTAGCTCATCCTGCAAGTGTGGACTCGATTCCAACAAGTGGCGATCAAGAAGATCATGTCAGTATGGGTACCATAGCCGCAAGAAAGGCTCTAAACATACTTGAGAATGCATACACTGTGATTGCCATCGAATACATGTGCGCGAGTCAGGGAATTGATTATCTTGCACCTTTGAAACCATCAGAACCACTTCAAAAGGCACACTCAATCATCAGAAAGGTTGTAACCAAGCTTGAAGACGATAGACCCCTCTCTCCTGATATCACAAAAATCAAGGAGCTATTATCCACACGTTCAATTATATCCGCAGTGGAATCAGTCACTGGTCCCCTGTTTGAGGACTAGGGTCCAAGTCTTGAATGAACAACCTGGCCATTGGAAATGACAGTGTGAACAAGATTGACCCCAAACCTCCATGTTAGATATTCAGGATTTGGACAGTCAAGGATCAAAATGTCAGCAACCTTTCCCACCTCTATACTTCCATGTGTTTCACCACGATTCAATGCGTGAGCTGCATTGATTGTTATTGCAGAAACTGCTTCTCTAGACTGCATTTTCATCTTATAGCATGCAAGAGCGAAGGTGAAGAAGAGTGACTCATTTGCACAATTTGGATTGAAGTCTGTTGCAAGAGATACAGGTAGTCCCATTTCTATCATTTTTCGGGCTTTAGCGTACCTTGTATCAAGACTGAATGCTGTTGCTGGTAGGAGTGTTGCTATGGTTCCCGCTTTGAGCATATCCTCCAATCCCTCGTCTGATGCCATCAATAGGTGGTCTGCAGATACTGCTCCCACTTCCGCAGCAAGGCTTGCACCTCCCAATTGCACAATCTCATCTGCATGAATCTTCAGCTTCATTCCATTTTCCTTAGCTGCAAGAAGGATTCTTCGGGACTGTTCAACATCAAACACTCCCTGTTCACAGAACACATCACAATACTCTGCAAGTTCTCTTTCAACCACTGCAGGAATCATTTCATTCACAATAAGATCGATATAATCGTCAGTCTTTCCCTCAAACTCTGGTGGAACTGCATGTGCTCCCATGAATGTAGATACGAAATTGATTGGCAACTTCTGACGCAGGTCCTCAATGGATTGTAGCATCTTCAGTTCGTTCTTGGTATCCAGTCCATAACCGCTCTTAGCCTCTATTGTAGTAGTTCCCATACTTAACATACTCTCTGCAAAAGAGAATGCATTGCTCCCTAGCTCTTCTGGGCTTGCAGCCCTAGTTGAACGAAGTGTGTTTAGGATTCCTCCGCCTGACTCTAAGATTTCAATGTAGGTCTTTCCTGCCAATTTCATTGCAAAGTCATTTTCTCTAGATCCCCCAAATACCAAATGTGTGTGACTATCAATAAAACCCGGAGTAGCGAGCATGCCAGGAAACTCGATTATTGGAAGGTCTGGTTCCTCTGAAATCTGTGAGAGCACGTCTTTGGTGGAGCCAACTGCGAGGATTTTCCCGTCCTTGATAGCAATGGCTCCATTTTCAATGATAGAGAGTTCTTTCATCTGCTCTCCCGTCTTTGGTTTCTTGCTATGTCCCTCCAGTGTAGCAACTTGTCCAATATTTGTCAGAAGAACGTCAGGTTTCATTCTAATCATTTCATTACAGATGCGGACACTCTGATTTAGATTGTGCTCATCACAATCAGACGGATTAATTAGGAAAAGGGGTCCGATTCTAACAAGGGTATATTGAGGAACTATGAAATGGAGTATCTGATTCAAAGCTGGAGAGATGTCTACAATCTCACACTTCAACTCTCTGAAAGAATTGTGGCTAGTGGTTTCAAGCCAGATGTCATCGTTGGAATCGCACGTGGGGGCTGGATTCCCGCCCGTATTCTCTCAGACGTTCTCTATATGGACACTTTACAGAATATTCGTATTGAGTATTATACTGATGTGAGTTCAAAAGGCAAGGAGCCAAGAATAACTCAACCCCTGACAGGATCAATGAAAGGCAAGAAAGTGCTCCTTATTGACGAGGTTGCTGATAGTGGTGATACCTTGAAGCATGCGATTGAACATGTAGAGAATCTTGGAGTGGAAGAAGTACGCTCGGCAGTCCTTCATTACAAACCCACTTCGATTGTGGTTCCTGATTATTACATGGTAGAAACCACAAGCTGGACTGTATATCCATGGGAGAATCGAGCATCAATCATTTCATTGGTTAAAATTTTTCGTGAGGAAGACAAATCTCTTACAATGAAACAGATTCGTGATCGACTTGTGTTTGAAGTTGGATTTGAACCAACGGTTGCTGACTACTTCATAAAACGTTTGTAATGCGAGGTAGACTCCTTGAGAATAGAATTGCTGAAGGCTAATGATGTCGTTAATGTTATTGGAATATCCGAAATCCACAATTCAAATAATCTTACACAGGAAGAACTTCTAGACATCGCAAAATCAATGTCAAATGATTCGTTAACAGTACAGCTCATGAATGGTCTACTTATTGCTGATGATGCTCACCTTCTTTCAGCGGCACAAAATGCAGTAAATGCTCAAAGTGGGAAGTATATGCTCTCTCGCACACTCGATGTGGAAATCATTGTATATGCATCTGCACAGAGACAGATTGGGAGAGCCTTGGATGAATTAGGGGTCTACGATAGCGTGGAGAATGTTGCTGTCGTAGTGATTGGAAATGATCGGAAATCCGTGGAGCAGTCGCTAGAAAAAATAACCACGAAAGTTGGAAATGAATTATCGAATCCCTTTGAAGGAAGTAAAGAACGATTTGACCGTATCAAAACACACTTCGATATCGATGAAAAAGAGATTTGCACTTTTACTGACTCTGATGATGACCTAGAACGACAAAAGGCACTCTCTAAATGTGTTGTAAGTAGGGTTTCTCTAGTTGCTATTGATACCTAGTACATATCATCACGCATTGTCATGACTGAAAGAATATCTTCTTCCGCTGCCAAGACTGATAGACCGGTCCATTCTCCTACTATCTCAACTAGCACTATCTTGTCGGGCTCATCAAGATTGACTTTTCTAGGAATTTCGGCTGCAACTGCAGTGACGACATCCATATTCTCAAGCTCAGTGTGTCTACGTCGCACGGTTACCCTGAAGCTCTCGTCTTCCCCTATCTTTGGAAGAAGCCTTCGAGTAGCCTCAACTATATCTTCGATTTTAGAATTAACGCACTCTTCAATGGGAGTAAACCGTATTGCAAATCTGAGCTGGTACGCGTTTTCGAGAGCAAACTCTCTCAGTCTATGGACCACATCAAATGGATTTAGAGAGGTCTTACAAGCAAGAAGTCCAGAGATATGCGTGTGGGATACTTTGAGGTGCGGGTCTTCAAGCAAATCTCCCACAAAATACATGACCTCCGATTTTGCAGCTCGTTCACGGTTTCTTGGACATGCAACAAGTAAATTGTATTCTGGCAGTCTCTGTCGCCTCACATATCGGCATCAATAATTCGAGAGGTCCAAAACCTCATTGCATCAGAATCAACTTTCAGTTTTTGAGAGATGTCCTCTGAAGACAATGCCCCTTCCCGATAGATCTTGATGTTCAGAGCGTCACCATTTTCCACTGTTTCTTGAACTTCGATAACAGTTGAATTGTTGTGGGTTGAAGACACTCCACCGTCGATGTATAGATCGACCTCATTACTAAGTTGATCTAATGCTACTGTCAAATCAAATGGACTTGGTCCACCAGTCCGGTTAGCACTAGTACCAACAATCGGACCGTCAATTCTTCTCGCAATACCTCGAGGTATGACGTGATTTGGCACCCTGATCGCAATTGAACTACGACCGGTTGTGATATGATTAGGAACATCTGGTCTCGCGTGAACAATCAGAGTCAATGCCCCTGGCCAGAATATCTTGACAATGACCTTTTCCAGGCTCCCAAACTCATGATACGATTCACACTGAGAGGTATCTGCGAAAAGTAATGGGAAACCCACGCTCCTATCACGTCTCTTAACAGCGCCTAGACGTTCAAGAGCATCACGGTTTCTTGGGTCACAGCCGAGTCCATAACTTGTGTCAGTTGGATATACTACTATACCCCCTGATGATATGACCTCTGCTGCTCGTTCGATGACATTATCACAATTCTCAAGGTCATCAATCGTCATAATCTCAGCTGTCAATTGTTTTCCCAATTTAATCACTACAAACATACATATGTCCCTTGCGTTCGAGAGTCTTCTTGAGGAGGAATTAACATCCACGGAGTGATTCTAGCGGCTGGAAAAGGAGAGAGAATGCATCCTCTTACAATGGAGGTTCCAAAAGCACTCCTAAATGTTGGTGGAAAACACCTCATAGATTGGGCTATTGAACGATTGACACGCGCTGGCATAAAAAAGATAGTAGTTGCGGTTGGTTGGAAACGGTCTCTGGTGGAAGACTATTTGTCTGCATCTTCAGATATTGAAGTAAGTGTTGTCGATGTAGTAGATTATGAGATTGGTCCTCTACAGACACTGGTGACAGCGATTGAAACCTTTGATGATGACTTTCTGTTGGCTCCGGTGGACATATTGGTTGATTCTTCTGTTATTTCAGGGATGCTCACATACTATTCTGAATCTGTTGAATCTCGTGGTATGACTCTTGCTGTGGATTTTGACACAACTTCTGGAACTCTCGTTTCGACGGCAAAAGATGGTATCATAACAGGACTGGGCAACGGGATTTCTGATACAGACACTATGGGACGAAGTGCCATGTTGTTCATCGGCAACTCACGTCTTGCTCAAGATTGTAGAAAGGCATTAGCTAGTGGTGCGACCCAGTTAGTATCACTCCTTGGGCAAATGATTCACGGCGGTCATTCGTTGAGATACTATTCTGTCAATAGTCATAGCATTGACATTGACACACTATATGGTCTTCTCTCTGCGAATCGTCATGTACTGCAGAAAGGAGAATTCTCTCAATCTGGGCAAGTCTTTGTACCGGAGGGAGATAGAATCGAAATCGGAGATAATCTTTCACTGAATTCAAACATCACTTTACAAAAAGGGACAGAACTAATAGGTCCTGTCTTGATATCACAGGGATGTGACATTGGAGAGAATTGTCGAATTGGTCCTAACACTACAATCGGTTCAAACAGTAATCTTTTCAATGGCTGTGAAATTTCAGACACAATTGTATTTGGTGAATCAACAATTTCAACCCAGAGTCATATACAGGGTACAATTGTCTACAAATCTAAACAATACAGCTTGGAGTAATAATCCATGCCTAGTCGATACAGAGTCAGACGTGTTTTCAAGGGGCTTGTATGGGCTATTGCTAGACCACTTGCACGTGCTGGAGTAAGACCTGACACGATCACTTACCTCTGTTTACTATTCGCTCTTATAGCTGCTCTTGGACTCAATCTTTCAGGGTCTACTATCTTCTTTGGAATATTCGTATTCCTCTCTGGTCTCTTTGATGGTGTTGATGGAGCAGTTGCTCGTGAGAGAGGTATTGCATCAGACGCTGGTGCCTTCACAGATTCTGTGATTGATAAGATATCAGAGGTTCTGATATTGAGTGCAATAGCTGTTGAATACTCCACTACAACAATCTTCGGACTACATGTAACCGGGTGGGTCATAATCGCAATCACGGGATGGATCTTGACAAGTTACACACGAGCTCGAGCAACGAGTTTAGGCGTCACAGATCTTGATATAGGTCTAGGTGGAAGGTCTGAGAGGCTGTTCACTCTGGTGGTCTTTTCTATTCTTACTCTATTGTTATGGGGATTAGTCATTGTTGCCCTCATGGGAATACTAACTGCTACTTACAGATTCCATTATTACAGGAATGAGATAATCCAGACTCAAAACAGTACCAATGATTGATTTCAAACCATCATATTTAAGAGTCAAAGCAATCAGGCCGCGTACGATTCATTGGATGGAGTCACGGTAACTATGGCAAAGTTTCGAGCAGACCATTACCTTATTGCAGAATTTGAAAAGGCTCCTGACGCAAAAAAAGTCGGGAACAAAGTCCTAGCTGCATTAAAGGAATTGCCGGAGATAAAGGATCTAGCCATTGTTTCTAAACGAGTGGAAGGTAAATCTTGGTCTGAAATATTAGGACGGATTGATGTCCCTGCAGGGTCAAAGGCCTTCTGGGCGATGATCAAGAAAGAATTGACGGAGAGAGAACCCTATCACTTGTTCATCCGATTTGATATGAATGCTGAGGGGGAAAACATTGATGAAGCTCGATCAAATGTGAAAAACTGGGTCGAAAGCACGGTCGTACCCAAGATTGAAGCTAGTACTAGTGTGAAAACAATCAAGGTTTTGCAACCAAACGAAATATTCATGCCCGAACTAGTCTAAGACACTCATTCTTCCTCTAAAACTTTAATCAGATACAAATTAGTTCCAACAGATTGGACAATCTCGACATTGGAATCGCCATCAATATCCCCAAGATAGATATGTGAATCCACTGATTTTCCTCTTGTCTTCAGAGATGTATCCTCGATAATCCTATTTCCGTCAAGACCAAGAACTGTAATGTTAGAATTTGCATGACTTGTTACTATCTGTCCCTCTCCCTTTTCCCAGAATTTTCCAATCTTAAGCGATGTCACATTTTTTGGAGCTTTGATCGAATCGAATTTCTCTATCGTTCCCTTAACATTTCCAAGGAGAGTCAATTTTCGACCATCTGAAACAGTCATGACTTCACTATTACCATCATGATTCATATCCCCGGTGGCCACAAGACTTACTTCTCCGCCAACACTAATTCTTTTTTGTTCCTGCAACCTATCGTCAGCATACTGGTAAACGAAGAGATAACCAGAATCATCACCAAATACTATCCGACTGAAGGGGAGACCTTTACTCGTCAGTGGCTGGATTGAGAAAATTGGTTGTTCCAAGACTTTGTGAGCAAGCTTGTCCAGAGCAATTTCATACCATCCATAACATCTCAGATTTCCATCTGTTGTTGCAACTACGACTTCAGCTCTATCATCCGCGAGAACATTTACAACTCCCACTGCAGTGGGTAGACTTCCTAATGGTGTTGTAGCTGTTACGCTTAGCTTGCCATCCATGTAGGAAATGACCCTTAGGAGATTATCGATGCCTCCAACAACAAAGTCAGGTACGCCATTACCGATGACATCTCCGATTCCCATTGCTACTAGGGGTGGTAAGTCACTCACTTGACTTATTTCATCCAGCTCAGTGTTTTCATCACCTAGATATTCAAAGATTCTGACGTCGCCATTTTGAGTTGAAATCACTGGGTTGGCTTTTCCATCAGATGTCATGTCAACTAGACTAACTGATGTAATCACCTCTTTGAAAGGCACCTTTGCAAGAATTTCAAGCTTGGTCATATGGAATGACCTCTTAGGTCGGAGGCTAGTCGAGAAGTTGAAAGACCAAGCAGCAATTAAAACTTGTTCCATCAGAATCCAAATCAGAATACAAGAGAGAACACTGATGAGCTTAAGACATCATTTGTAGAATATGATATTGCAATGAAAGAGGTGGAAAAGAGCATGTCATTGAACGAAGACGACTGGACTGCTAGTCCTGATACTGTGGCTGAAGAACTACAGTCGTTTATCAATGAGTTTGGGTCATTCACACCTGAATTATTCGTTCAGATCAAGTTCCATCTGCTAAGAGGTTCAGGATTAACTAAACCTGCTCGTGATGAGTTTTGCGTTCTCTCTATCAACCAGGGACTATGTCCCAAGTGTGAACTTCTTTACACTGCAAAGAAATGTTTGCTCTGGTATCGTTTGTTTAAGATAATCAAGTGGGAAACGGTACAGCGAACGCCCCCCTGCATAAGACTTGCTTTTGCAAAGAAGAGCATCAAGACAGTCGCTATCTACCTGACGAAGACCAACCTCATTATTGCTCCATTTTACAGGGCAATAGGATCGACCTCCTGTAACATGATGAGGCGTTGGGGATACTGTACCCCAAATGAATACTGCAACGCAATGGAGACCGACAACACTCTCGAATACACATCTGTTAGAGAACGTGTAAAGCAATCCCGTAGAATGAACTAGTTCAATTTCCATGGTGATGTCTTAAATACCAGCTCTGGCTCAGTTTTCGTGAGACTGTTGATTATGGTCGATGACCACGATGTTGAAACCATCAAACTGATTCGTCTTACTGGGCTCAGAGAAGCTGAGATTGATTCAGCTAGGAAAAAGCAAGATGAGAGCTGGAATAAGATCCAAAAGGTGATTGATGAGCACAACCGATTCACTTCAATGGGTGAGAAACATACTCGTCAAAAGGCTATCCAAGATCCAGTTCATGGTGCGATACTTCTCGAGCCCTGGGAACTAGATATCATCTCTACATGGGAGATGCTCAGACTTCAATATGTTAGACAACTGGGTCCAGCGCATATTGTCTATCCGGGAGCGACACACACACGCTTTGAACATTGTATAGGGACTAATTTCCTTGCGCAGAAATCAATCCGAGTTGTGAACTATTGTGATGACCTGGACACAGCATGTTTTGATCCACTCTCTCGTCTACTAGATGACTATCATAGGAAGCTCTTCAGAGCTACAGCATTATTACACGATATTGGACATACACCTTTCTCGCATACGTTCGAATACGCGCTCGAGTCATGGATGAACCTCGACCATCTTGACCTTGGAGAGTTCTTGATTCTGAACAGTAATATCACTGATGTTCTCTCACAGCATGACATTGACCCTCGTGATGTCGTAAACGTCCTTCGAAGAAGCACAAAGGATCCTATCAAGAGTCTGCTTTCCGAGTTTCTAGACCATCCTCTTGATATCGACAAGACCGACTATCTCATCAGAGACGCTCATTTCAGTGGAGTACAGCTTGGGATTTTTCCCGCTGAAAGAGTGATGTTGACAAATCGTGTGGTGAAGAATCGTGAAGGCAAGTACATTCGTGCTTTCATGTTGAAAGCCATTCACTCATTGGAAGCACTCATTCTTAGTCGTAATTGGATGTTCAGTGACCTGTATTTGCATCACGCGGTAAAGCTTGCTGAGGCATTGATATCCAAAGCCACCTACTTCAGAATGCGCGAGGAGGATCTCTCAAGAAACGAATGTATTGGCTTGTTCACTCGAATGACCGATGGAGACCTATTCCGATGGCTAGAGGACTCAGAGATTGGATTTGTGAGAGATTATGCTTCTCGAATCCGGTATCGCAAATTGTTCAAAGTGGTTCTGTCACGACCCCTTGCATCCTTCGAGAAAGACACACGGGAGAGATTCCTTGCGACATTCAAAGATATCACGAAACTCTTAGAGGCGGAGGATGAGCTCTCCGAAGAACCTGGAAGTGTGATTGTTGACGTTATTTCACCACCACTGGGAGAGAAAAAACTAGGAAAGATACCTCTTCTTGTAGGTGGAGAACAGGGCTTCTACATTGTGAATCTTGATTCAACAAAAGAAGGTCGCCCATTGATGCATATTCTGCGGCAACAATCACGTACAATACCCTCTGTAAGAGTATACTCTGATCCACAGATAGCAAATGATGTTCGTCGACGCTTCGATAAGGCATTCCCAGTCTCTGACACACCCACATATCGTGAAGATGAGCACGACTTCACGGAGTATTAATCAAGTGCGAAACCAATTCGATTATGCTTCGGAATTTCCCGGACTCGATGTATATGATTCCATAGATTGCTTCTAGGAGAGTCCCTTTGTCGTGTTCAATCTCTGACTTGCTAGGAGTACCAGGATCGAAATGAATGCGGTACTCGTATAACTTCCATTCATCACAGAGTGTGGCCATGTGCTCATTCGAAACGATTTTCGCCTTTTTCTGAGTGATCTTACCCGCGTCACCAAGGTGTGGTTCCCATAGATGCTGCAAGACTGCTGACGAAATAACTGCATCACCAACAAGTGCGAAGACTTCTGCCATCTCACTGAGGTTTATCATTTCTGCAAATCCATCTTGTCCGAGTAGATCATCATCGCTACGACGATAATGCGTTTCCAGTTCTAGGAAGACATTCTTTGTACTTGGCTGAAACATAGCAACAAGAACCATCTCTTTGTTTTGGAATTTCACATTCAAGATATCTTCCAGCTTTGGAATGAGGTCCTCTTCTATTCGTCGCAGGGAATCTTGAATGTGCTTGATATCGTGAAGCCATCTGTCCAGCTTGTTCAAAAGTCGCGTATTGGTGGTTGGGGTTTCTCTGCGAGTTGTCTGAACTGTCTTAGCTAGAGTATCCATTCGATCCAGTAGTTGGATTGGATTCCAAGACATTGTGAGGTCTGAATATTCGTTCAACATATCACATCCTTCAATAATAATTTACCTCGGAGTCAGAGATGTCATATCTTGAAACACGAAATGCTCTAGCAGAATACTCATGTGCAATTCTGGCCATTGCCAAGGTGAGTAAGGTTGGACCCAAGGTTAGATCAAATACTATATTGAAATTCTGAATGTGGTTGAGTACAGCGTTTTCTATATACTCATAGGTCCCTTGAAGATCACCATAGTCTCTCTCATCATCAGCGCTGGTTATATCGTCCGGAACTTGTAACCATTCAGTCGTCAATATACGAAACTCCTTCTCTGGAATGAATCGGCCCCCTATTCGTGAAACACCTCGACTCCAGTGTAGCGCTTCAACAAAAACTAGTAATTTACTCGGGTTGAAAGAAGGATTATTGGTTATCCATTGGACAAAGGGCCATTGGTCTTCAGGATTGCTCAGTGAAGTAACATACATTAACGGTTTAGAAATATCTAAAACTCTACGAACCGGAAGGACTGCTCGTGGATCGAGTTCAAAGAGGCGGTATTGAGATTGTTTCCAACTGACTATGATTCCAAGCCCCTCAAGTCGTTTCGTGTTATGATAGAGTTTAGGACTGGTCACCTTGACCTTTGCAATCTCTCTCTTACTCGCACCTTCAGCTACCATTTGGGCCTTTATGTCAGTAGTAATCTTTTCTCTAAGCTCCGCTCCAGTCATCAACCCTCCTTCCAACTGGTCGAGGATTGTACGTCTAGCCCTGACAGTTTCGATTTCTGCACGAATAATCTCTTCTACAGGTCTTCTGAGCATTTTCCACACCATTCGCGGATATATTAGCTAGTAATTATAAGTAGATTGTATATATACTTATCGAAGGTAATCTAGGAAAACGCTTAAATTGCATTAAAAATGCAATAAAAACAGAGATAAAATATATTTATCATATACTTTACGATTTTTATAATTAATCAAACATTTATTTTATCACCTTATCGGACGTATCCTTAAATATATTCTTCATGAACAAAATAGTAGAACAAGGTCTCAAGACTTTGAACTAATCACTAAACAGGACTGATAAAAAATGGCTGAAGATGAGTTCCTTGGGGCCAAGGCTAGCAGGACTTCCCTGTCAGCGGCTCTACCTATTGTCATAGACAATGGGACTGGTCTCAGCAAGAACGGTTACGCCGGTGAAGATCAACCACGCAGCGTCTGGCCCACACTAATTGGATATCCACGATACGAGTCAATTATGACTGACGTGGACCACTACACTAGAGATTACTATATTGGTGAAGAGGCTATCAACCTTCGTGGTGTACTTCGTCTGGTTTACCCAATATCACATGGAATTGTCGAGGACTGGGATGCTATCGAAAAGATCTGGAGCTACACATCCTTGAGCATTTCGCTCTAGGAGTAGAAGTTCTATAACGATCTTAAGGTAGATCCTAGCGAGAATCCGGTACTTCTTACAGAAGCACCATTCAACCCTCGAGAGAATAGAGAAAGAATGGCATCCGTTATGTTTGACAACTTCGGAGTGCCCGCAGTGTACGTTGCCACACAGGCAGTGCTTTCACTGTACGCATCCGGAAGGACCACTGGTCTGGTAATCGACTCAGGCGATGGTGTTACCCACATAGTACCAATCTATGAGGGCTTTTCAATCAACCACGCTATCCGAAGAATTGACCTTGCTGGTAGGGACATTACCGAGTATCTGCGCAGACTCCTCAGACAGAGGGGCTACTCATTCGTGAGCGGTGCAGAGAAAGAGATTGTCAGAGATGTCAAAGAGAAGCTATGTTACGTAGCTCTTGATCCCGAGAGGGAGAGGACAGTCGCTGACAAGGCTGGTGTTGACAAGCCTTACATGCTACCAGACGGTGAGGTAATCACTGTTGGTGCAGAAAGGTTCCAAGGACCAGAGCTGTTCTTCAATCCAAGTGCCATTGGGCTAGATACTTTGCCACTCGACGACCACATTGTCGAGTCAATCAAGGCCTGTGACGTCGACTTGAGGCGTGACCTATACGCCAACATCGTACTGTCAGGTGGCTCAACCATGTTCCCAGGACTCAAGGAGAGGCTCCACAAGGAGATCACCGAGCTAGTCCCAGAGAACATCGAGGTCCGAATCATTGCTCCTCCAGAGAGACAGTACTCTGTCTGGATTGGTGGAAGCATTCTCGGCTCACTAAAGACATTCCAGAAGATGTGGGTGTCAAAGAAGGAGTTCGAGGAAGTAGGACCCGAAGTGATACACCGCTGTATCTAGTACACAATCTAGTTTCTGAAGAGGGAGGAATTCCTCTTCACTCTCTTGTTTTTATTCGGTAGATTGATTAGTAAGATTCAGAATCACTTCTCAGCAAATACGTGTGAAGAGGGAAGAGATTGAATATTGATTATCCCGAAACAAGAAGAGATGATGTTATTGATGATTATCATGGGGTTAAAGTTGAAGACCCCTATCGGTGGTTGGAGGAAGTACCAAATCTGGGTGTACAAGAGTGGATTGATGAACAAAACAAGCTAACAGAATCTGTCTTGAGATCTTATTCTGGATGGGATGTAGGACCCGAAGTGATCCACAGGTGTATCTAGTACACCTGTGTTTCCGAAGACGGGCTGCAAGGCCGTTGTCCGAAACTTATTCAATCTTGAACATTGCATCCCATGATTGATGTTCGGTTCCTGATTCATCGAGGCTGCATCACAGGTACATGACCTCTGATGTCTGATGATCTCTCCAACAGGCGTTTTCTGTCTCCGTGCAACTCGCGGCGACTGTAGAGTTGGTTCATTAACGTGGTTCTTGTCATGGATCAACTCTTCAGCATACTGTCCTATCTGAACTATATAAGCACCTGACCAACTTTGTCCAAGGTTGGTGTAATCACTGCAAGGCCCCCTTCGTACTTCTTTCTTCAATAACCAGATGTGATTGCTATATATGCGAAGGTAGGGTGGAAGGCCCAACTTCAATCTCGTGTTTTTGACAATCGTTGATTCAGCACTATTTCGATTCATCGTAGAGTTTCATTGTCTTCTTTGTTTCAGTGATGTGCACAATCTCAAACTTCACTTCTGGTCTGTAGTGAAGCACCATTCGTGCAAGCTGTTCAGGATTATCGGCTTCAAACAGCTGGAAACCCTTGAACCCAACACTCATCGTGTAGTTAGGTGTAACGGGTTTTGCATATTTCTCAGGGCTCTTCTTGATTTCTTCTCTAAAAGCAACGAGTTTCTTGATTGCTTTGTCAATCTCCTTTGGTTCATATTCCCAGAATACTATATACTTCATCTAATCACCTCGTGAAAATCCCTTAGAATATGTATTCAGATGGATAAGAGGTCTCCGAAAATCTTCATCGTGTATGACTTTATGTGAAAACTCTGAATATGAGGTTGGCATCACCCATTATTAGAATTCGATAGCAAGTAAGTGAACTTGCTATTCGAACTCTTGTTTTGACACTTTATCGTTTACGGAACCACACCAAACCTACAACAACAACGACTCCCGCTATGGAAACACCGCCGAGGATGAGTAGAGGGTCAATCGGATCTGCAACAGGTGTCGTCGGAGTTGCACCAGTTCCAATGAACATATAGGACTCGTGACTCCATACATTTTCTGCATTACGAGCATACACATCCAATGTATGTTCTCCATTAGCATTAGGAATCCCGGTTAGTTCCGTTTGATTCTCACCAGAATCCCATGAGAAATACTTCTCCGCAGGTACTTCACTGAAGTAAATAACCGGCATTGTTCCCACTGGTTTTGTGCCACCACTTGGAATGATTCGATGTTCAATCTCAATGGGTCCATCGTAGGGTAGCTGGTAATTATGACCTACAGTTCCATCCAACTTTATGGCTGTGATGTTGATGAGGTTTCTGCTCACATCAGTCCTAACATAATGAAAGAATCCACCTCCCCAGGTGGGATGGTTATAAACTGGAGCTCCTCCACCGCCAGCAATAATCTGGACAAGTCCATTTACCGTGATTCTATTGAACATGTGGTCGTGTCCAGTGAGGAACAGTGAAACATTGTGTTGTTCAAAGAGTGCCTGAAGTGCATCTCTTTCCGCTGGTACAAGATTCAGTGAATCATCAATATGCACAACTGGATACAGCGGTCGATGTCCAACAACGACCTTCATCTCACTACTAGTGGACTCCAAGTCATTTTCAAGCCAGGTGAGCTGATCGCCAGTTATTCTTGCTTCATATCCCTGCTGTTCTGTCATCAGCATTGTGAAGTGGACTCCAGCGTAGTCAAATGAGAAGTAGGGTGATGGTTCTCCATATTGTACAAATGCGTCAAAGAAGTATTCCAAATTCATCGTTCCTGTTTTAGTTCCAGTATCATGATTTCCGACAACAGCATAGATTGGAGCATAGTGACCAATAATATCGCTGATGTTAGTAAATCGAGTCCACATCGCGATATTCTCTGCGTGATTATCATTTACTTCCATGACATAATCCCCTGTCATGATTACAATGTGGGGTGCCTCATCAGCGATCATCTGAGCAAGCTGTGCATACTCTTCGGGTTGCTCGATGGTTGTACGTGGTCGATTATCCCCGATGATTATCATTTTGAACTCATCACCGTCAGCTGGGGCTGTTAAGAAGCTGTAAATTGGACTCGGCGTTCCGCTTGAAACTGCTTGATAGTAATACTTGGTGTCAATGTCCAAACCAGTCAAGCTGACATAATGATCAGTATCAAGTGTAGTATTCGATGTGCTTTCCAGGAGTGAAGTGTTGAGACCATAATTAACTGTGGCATTGGTGAGACCATCAGTCCTCCAAAATATCACTGCAGAATCCTGAGTTACCATATTCACAGTAGGACCCCTATCAAAAGGAGTTACTCCATTAGATAGAAGACTGACATGTACTGGTGAGAACTCGGGAGTGACCTCGGAAGTCGTATTGCCCATGAAAAGAGCTGGAATTGGACTAACGAGTATTATCAAGAGTAACAGACCGAACTTGTTTCTTTGCAAATGAATCACTGACATACTATTTCAATACGCCCTATTAAGAAGTAGGTTAATTGAAAATGGAACCCTTTCTAGTAACATAACTCTCATTATTTCTTCGTGCAAACCTTAGTCATTGCTAAGTGCTTTTTGCCATTTCTTGAGCCCGTTTCTCCTTCATCTTGTTGAGCTCTTTAACTCGTTTCTGTATACTGGATTCGTTCTTCTTGATCTGTTTCTGTATCTTTTCCACTCGTTTCTCTCTACTGGATGTCTCTTTCTTCCTTCTGTCCTCAGCTAGACGAAACTCTTTCTCAGCATCAGTCCATTCGCCCTTCGCATGTTTTGCCTGCTCGTCAAGACTCTGGTAGTTTATTCTCTTGACTTCTGCTGCGTTTCTATATTGCTGAACTGTTTCTTCATGACGGGAACTACAAGAACTCAGATCTGATTCAGCTTGTTTCAATTCCATCATAAGATGCTTAATGTCCGACAAGGTACCCTTGATACCAAAATCATCGAGATAATCTTTGTCTGGAATTTCCGCCTCATACTTCCATATCTCAGCGGTCACATCAGGTAGAGCTTCGGTTGTTCCTTTGACCGCATCCTCCATAACTGGAGTGGGTTCCGGAACAGATGGTTCTTCAGTGGGAGCCGGTTCAGGAGTGATAGGAATATCCGGCGGATGTGCCACTTCTTCGATTGGCTGGGATGGAGGTTCTGGAACGGGTTCCGGTTTTTCTACAAATTCCGACCTCGCTCCTAAAATGCCTCTTTCAATGTCTGCGGCTGTGGGCATAGATGGAGGAGCTGGGGCTTCAGGACCTTCAGTGGTCTCACTAGTCTGAGTAGTTTCGGGTTCTGACCATTCAGATGCGTTGTCCATCAACTCACGGACTTCGCTTGCTCTCAGCATTCTAGTTTCGACAATCCCCTCACCAGGTTCTTCGATAATACCTACGTCGTCAGCGCGAGCAAAGGTTTCTTGTGCTTTTTCCAATTCAGTCTTCTCAACGTGACGTTCGGGGGGTATCACCCTATCTGTTTCAACCTTGCTTGGCATGACCAAGGGTGTATCCTCGGTTGGAACTGGATCTGCTTTTGGAACTTCTGGAGTTTCAACCACATCCGGTTGTGGAGTTGATGGTTTCTCTTCCTCTATCGGTACTAGTAGATTTGCACCACAACGAGTGCAGTACTTTCGTGTGGGTTGATTCTGTCGTTGGCATTTCGGGCATTCTCTCATGGTAATATCGACCTCACCAAGCGAATGTCTAATCATTACGAATTGGATGATAAAGATTTGTTGATGGTCAATATTCAAGTAATTAGAGTTAGATTGATAGGCTTGAACCGAAGGTTTGTATGTTTTCTACTCTTCCTTCCATCCTGCAGCCTTTCTAGCAATCTCTAATGGGGGCTTGACATCGTCCGGAATAGGACAGACATATTTCTTGCCGGTCATTATCTTCGCATGTTCCTCTTTCACTTTCTTCAACAAATCCGGTTTCGTAATCAGCTCAACAGCTGAACCAGCCATGGTCTTGGTTGCGAAGATTAATGCCTTATGACCTATACCCATACCGCAGCAAGCCGTAAACTGCCAGTCATGACCTGCTGCTTCGAGAGTTGTCGCAGCAGTACTGAATTCCATTGTCGGTGCAATCCAAGAAACATCTCCAGTATCTGTGGAACCTGGCCAAACAATTCCTTCATCCCAGGGATCGTGAATCTCTCTATCAATTCGAATGTTATTCTCTACTAGTTCTTCCCATCCAGGACGTTTTGAAGCTCTCAACTGCTCTATCTTGGATTCTTTTGTTACAGTCTTGGCCATCTCATCTGCAAACTTCATCTCCTCAGGTGTATACTCTGGTGCACCGATTTCTCTCATGTTTGCAATCACCAGCTCACTAAGTCCTCTACTTGGAAGTTCGTTAGAACATCCTTCAAGGAACTCTACTTTGAGTTTGGTCTGTGTCATCATAGCTGCACCCTCTGCAATTTTCACTACCCAGTCATAGATATGATCAACCTGCTCAAGTTCAGGTGCTCGTACGTAGTACCAACTTCTGGAATAATCCGGAACTACATTGGGTTGCATACCTCCTTCCTCGATTACATAATGAATCCGAGCTTCTTGGATCACATGCTCTCTCATGAAGTTAACACCAACGTTCATGAGTTCTATTGCATCAAGTGCGCTTCTCCCAACATACGGAGTCCCTGCAGCATGAGCAGTTATTCCATGGAAATGAAACTTGGCCGAGTATACAGCAAGAGTACTTCCCAGTCCGGCTACATTGAAATGACCCGGATGATGACTAAAGACAGTGTCAACTCCATCAAAACATCCGGCTCTCACCATGAACACCTTTCCACTGTAGGTTTCCTCAGCAGGTGTTCCAAAGAACTTGACCGTTCCCTTCAGTCCATGGTTCTCCATTACTACCTTGGTAGCAATCGCTCCCATCACCCCAGTGACTCCGTGAATGTTGTGACCACATCCATGTCCTGGCGCTCCTTCCTCAATAGGATCCTGATACGGAACCGGTTTCTGAGATAGCCCGGGGAGGGCGTCATACTCTCCCATGAAACCAAGAGTGGGAGACCCCTTTCCCCATGTAGCCACGAAGGCTGTTGGAATGTCCGCAACACCAGTCTCAATCTCAAAACCTTGTTCCTCTAGGATTTTAGCAAGATATTCTGCTGACTTCTCCTCGACAAGTCCTAGCTCCGCAAGGTTCCATATTTTCATACTAGTTTCGATAATCATCTTCTCGTTATCTGAAATCCAGTCCCAAGCTTCATTCTTCATCAATTTGACCCATTGAACAAACTGGCACCTCTCTCTTAAATCTGACCAGCTACGTAAACTGTTACTGTCTAACATCAATTACTGGAGGCAAGATTCGATATGTAGTTCCAAACTTGGTCATCTATGAGATTTAGACTTGAGTGATTATTTTATTCTTCAAGACCTGCGGCTTTTCTTGCATTCTCTATAGGTGGTTTGACATCGACTGGTATTGGACAGATGTATTTCTTACCAGTCATTCTCTTGTTATGTTCGTCTTTTATCTTCTTCAACAAATCAGGTTTTGTGATGAGTTCAACTGCAGAACCAGCCATGGTCTTAGTTGCAAAAATGAGGGACTTATGACCAATGCTCATTCCACAACATGCTGTCCATTGCCAATCATGACTAGCTGCCTCGAGGGTAGCAGTGGCAGTGGAGAATTCCATGGTTGGTGTAATCCAGCTAACATCTGCAGTGTCTGTTGAGCCAGGCCACACTATGTCTTCATCCCACGCGTCATGAATCTCCCGATCAATGTGGATATCATCTTCAACTAGTTGCTCCCATCCAGGACGCTTAGAAGCCCTCAACTGTTCAATCTTCACTTCTTTTGAAACAGTCTTTGCCATATCTTTTGCAAATTTCATCTCATCATCTGTGTATTCAGGTGCGCCAATCTCCCTCATGTTAGCAAGGACAAGATCACTCAGACCCTTACTGGGAAGTACATTACACATTCCTTCCATGAACTCTACTTTGAGTTTGGTCTGAGTCATCAAAGCTGCACCTTCAGCTATCTTCAGTACCCATTCATAGAGTTGATCTACTTGCTCGCGTTCTGGTGCCCTTACAAAGTACCAACTACGGGCATAATCCGGTACAATATTCGGTTGCATCCCTCCCTCCTCAATCACATAATGGATTCGGGCTTCCTGAACGATGTGTTCGCGCATAAAGTTTACACCAATGTTCATGAGCTCGACAGCATCAAGAGCACTTCTACCAACATAGGGAGTAGCTGCAGCATGAGCTGTGGTACCTTGGAAATGAAACTTGACACCAATCACTGCAAGTGTGCTTCCTAGACCTGCAGCATTGAAATGATCTGGGTGATGACTAAATACAGCATCCACACCATCAAAACACCCAGCTCTGATCATGAACACCTTACCGGCTGAGGATTCTTCCGCAGGAGTTCCAAAGAACTTGAGAGTTCCCTTTAACCCGTTCTTCTCCATCACTACTTTTGTAGCAATTGCTCCCATCACTCCAGTTACTCCATGAATATTGTGCCCACATCCATGTCCTGGCGCACCTTCTATAACTGGCTCCTGATATGGTACTGGCTTCTGCGATAGACCTGGTAGGGCATCATACTCGCCCATGAAACCAATGGTCGGATTTCCTTCTCCATAGGTGGCTATGAACGCAGTTGGCATATCTGCAACTCCCATTTCTATGGTGAAACCGTGTTCCTCCAAGATCTTAGCAAGATACTTTGCAGACTTCTCCTCCACTAGTCCCAGTTCTGCAAGCTCCCAAACCTTGTCGCTCGCTTCAATAATCATCTTCTCGTTGTCTGAAATCCAGCCCCATGCATCCTTCTTCATAAAAAGACCCAACAGTCGAACAGGCTACACGCTCTTAAATCTGGCCTGATGTGAGCACCTGCCCGAACAACTGGCAGCGGCTAGAAATCTAAGAAAGAAGTATGCTGACGAAGTAGCAGTACTTGGATGCGTAGCAGGTCTGATGACTCTGGCAACTCAATTGAACCTCCATCTATCACTTTCTTACAGTAATTGGAACGGAGCGCGAGTGATATGATCTCCGCAGACGTCTTTTAGAATAGGAGAATTGAATTACTCCCTAGATACAGTAATCTCAGGTTCTACCGGTTCAGTAAGACAGTAGTAAGCTGGACATCTTTCCAATGTGATTTGGTGTATCCTTGCGACTTCCTCATCACTTGCCTCAGTCTTGACTGATAGGTCTAATGCCATCTTATTGAGAATTGGATTATCGGAGATACCAAAACTCTTGGACATGTCCAAGTCCGCCTCGATTTTGATGGTTAGTTCCTCAAGTTCAACGCCTTCTATTGCGGCCCATTTTGCAAACGTTGCAGCAAAGCAGGATGCAACTCCGTATAGGCAATACTGTATCGGGTTCACAGACGTCCCGCCTCCTCCCAAGATGGAAGGCTCATCGGCATAGAGAATTATTCTCCCATTCTCATATTTGAGTTCGGACTCAAACTGAGGACCCTTTTCTCCTATCCTCCATCTACCTTCGACTTTCAAAGACTTGAGTGCTGATTCTGGGTCTTTCTTAGCTTCTATAACCGTGCGGTCAAAAAGGTCCAAGTTGATTCTATTCGTTTCCATTCTTTCAATCTCCAAATGTATTCTTCATAAACAACTATGTTTCAACATCTCGATAAGGTGGGCATCAATCTTGTTGAAGCGACGAACAAGTTGCAATTCTTACCTACTCACGTAAGTTTAGTTAAAAATCGTACGTTTCTTCTATTGTTCTGACTGAGAGGAGGAGAACATGAACAAAATGAAATATGATATAGAATAAGCAGGTGAACTGGAGAGAACATTTTATGGTCTACATTTCTTCAAGCTTGACCCCTCAATCAATAAAGCAAATTAGACAGATTTCACAGTTGACTAGTCGGATGACCTAGTTTCATCATCAGAATTTTGCACATTTCTACAGCAGGCTCTTATAGAGACATGTCTATGCGTTTGATGAATCGGAGCGTTGTTGCATGACCTCCTCGGGAAACACACCTCATATGGCAGTATTTTGGGATTTCGAGAACGTGTCCGATGAATCAGCAACTCATCGTTTAATGACAGAACGAATTCGAGAGTCCGGGACAATCGTCAAAGCATATGCTTTTGCAGACTGGGATTCGAGACGTCGGATGGCCGAGGAGCTTTATTCATTGGGGTATGATCTGATTCACGTTCCTGATACAAAAGACAATGCTAGCGACTACAAGATGGCCGCGTATATTCTGGACCATCTAGTTCACTATCCGGAAACAACACGTTATGTCCTGATTACGGGTGATGGTGATTTCAAACTGATTGCAGGTGCCCTCAAAGAACACGGTGTGGAATTATGGCTTATCAGCAATCCGATCATCACTGCCTCAGAACTGCCTGACCTGGCAACAATCTATAGTGACATTTTCTCCTTTAGGCCCGCCTTGGATTGCGTGCGTCCTGAGGACTGTGAAGAATCTGTACAAAGCATTGTCACATTGAGACATCTCGCAGCAGTACAGCTTCAAGAGGTCGTTAGAGCGATTACTAAAACAGGGAATAAGCCCGGTGTTGGGCATGCAAAACACGTGATGACTTCTTTAAATCCTGATTTTAGTGAGAAAGTCATTGGTTTTGGACATTGGAATGAATTCCTAGACTGGTCCGAAGCACAAGGTTACATTTTACGGGAAGGCGATCTCCCAGCGACTATCTTGACTCTTCCCAGAAAGATGCCACCTCAATTGGAAAAGATCTCAAAAGAGGTCAATGAAGCTTTTGCGTTCTTAGCCAAAGTTGCAGAGGATGGTTTCAATGAGGGATCGCCTTACTCTCTGAAGGAAATCGATGTGAAAATCAGAGAACTAGGTCTTGAAACTGAAAAGGTTGGTTATCGAAGATTCTCTGATTTCGTTCTCGCCGCAGAGAAGCGTGGGAGAGTCAGAATCGTTGCTCCTGAAAAGGATGGAGACTCACCAATTGTCCTTCCAGCATATGATGTAGACCGAATGCATGATTGGTTTGAAGAGAATGTTGAGCGTGTTTTCGGCCCCTCTGTGAACGTCCCAAAGGCCGCGTTTCTCAGGAAGATCAGTCAACTGCTTCTCGATACCAAGACAAGTCTCTCTGAATTAGAGAATTGTTTGACAAAGCCCCGGGTGAAGGAAGCTTACAATGACATACTTGCTGCTAGTGAGATTCCATTTCTTCCACCTTTCCAACAATCGCTAGCCCATATTCTAATTGGCAAGGGCTTGGAATGCGACGGAATCGTTTCCAACGTGAATGAAGAACTCAGCTCGTTAGGTATCAAACTTCGCTGTCCTGAATAGCAGAAGGATTATCAATAGCTTTACTCAAGTAGGCCAAGTTGGGCTAACAATGAATTCGTACGAAAAACTTGCCGCAGTTTTGGACAAAATTCCAAACGGATATCCTGCAGTTCCAGATGATTCGCATCTCAGAGTGCTCGAGTGGATATTCACACCAGAAGAGGCCGAGCTAGCAAGTCAACTGAAACTTACTGGTGAATCTTTAGATGAGATGAGCACCCGATTGAATCGTCCAAAGGAAGAACTTGAGAAACTTCTTGATGTGATGCACGAAAAGGGTCAGATTAACACCTGGATGTCGAAGAGTGCAGGTGCTAGAAAATACGGTCTGATGCCATTTGTAGTCGGTATTTATGAGGAGCAACTGAACCGAATGGATGAGGAGTTTGCTCAAATCCTCGAACAGTATTTTTCGCAAGAAACGGGATTCAAGAAGATTACAGCAACTGAACCGGTCATCTTTCAGGTGATTCCAGTCAATCAGAGCGTGAGCACGGAGCTTGAGATTCATAATTTTCAGAAGGCTGAACAATTGATCGAGTCTGCTGCATCATGGGGTGTTCGTGACTGTATATGCAGAAAACAAAAAAGTCTGATTGGCGAGGGCTGCGACTATCCCAAGGAAGTCTGTCTCGCATTTGCTCCAAACAAGGAGAATGCGTTCAAGGACAGCGAACTGACCAAACCCATCACAAAGGATGAGGCACTCAGACTTCTGAGTGTGGCAGAAGAAGCAGGACTTATTCATTGTACTTATAATGTTCAATCCGGGATGAATTTTTTGTGTTCATGCGATGTCTGTTGTTGTGGAGTTCTTAGAGGCGTAGAAAAGCTCGAGAATCCACGTGATTATATTAAAACTGACTTTGTAATGACCGTGAATGCCGATCTCTGCACAGGCTGTGAGACCTGCATTGAACGATGTCAGTTTGGAGCGCTCAGTATCCCTGAAGATGTGACGGTCGTTGATCCAAAACGATGCATAGGCTGTGGCGTCTGTGCAGTTGTGTGTCCCGAAGATGCTCTTCAGATAGTGCTTGTTGAAACCCCAGAGAAGCCAAAACAACCTACGAATCAACTTGACTGGATGACACAACGTGCTATGTCCCGAGGCGTAGACCCATCAGACATAATGTAGGGTGGAACCACGACACAAAGTATGACTAGGCTTAAGAAGAACCGGCCGTCATGTGATTGTGAACACACACATGCCTCCAAAAAAGACAACCCGAACAAAGAAAGGTGGAACTAAAAGATATATTCCTAATCTTGCAGAGTTCTACTTCAAACCTACATCTGATTGGAGCCATGCTGAGGCGGCGAACCTCTACAAAAAAACAAAACCACCTACCAAAGATGTAGAATTAGATGCGATACAGTTCGAAGATTGCATACAAGGTATGAAGCAGCTACCGCAAGAGTCTATTGACCTGGTCATCGCCGATCCGCCTTTTGGTATCAAGTTCGATGGCAAGAGTGGTGTATACAATCGGGATGAAAACCTGGTAATCGAGGGTTATGAGGAAGTCAAGGACTATCAAGAATTCACAAGAGAATGGCTCGCTGAACTACCACGAATAATGAAACCGGCCTCTTCTGCGTATGTATTCAGTGGTTGGACAAATTTAGAATCGGTACTGACAGGAGCACGTGAAGCAGGATTAGTCACCCTGAACCACCTAATCTGGCACTATCCTTTTGGAGTTTATACTAAGAAACGATTTGTTTCAAGTCATTATCATATTGTACTGCTTGTGAAAAACCCAAAGAAATACTTCTTCAACAAAATCGAAAACTATCCAGAAGATGTCTGGGTCGTCAAACGCAAATATCGAACAGGTCTACCTAAGAATGCAACCAAACTTCCACATGATGTGGTTTCCAGATGTGTGGATTTCTCATCAAGACCTGGTGACATTGTCCTAGATCCATTCATGGGAAGTGGGACGACCGCAATTGTAGCAAAATCGAATTTCAGACGGTTCATGGGTTTCGAGATCAATGAGCAACTCAAACCACTTCTTGAGGAAGAAATCACAAAGGTAGAACCCGGTCAATTATACACATCATATAACGAACGTCTATTATCCATCGAAGAACTATCCAAGCTTTATCCAAAAGCCTATAGTGAATACATCCGCAAGGAGGAGAAGGATTAGATGAGTGTGTTTGAAGACCTGTATGAACGTCTTGGTTCAAAACAAGACAGGCTCGCTGATGCAGTGAGTGCGAGCGATTTATACAGTCGGCAGTTCGGAACTGAACTTGCTCAATGGGAGTGGAACTTTCTTCAGGAATTCAGCGAGAGAGTCACAAGACGGCTTTATCGATATCGTGGGTTTGTGCATCACACACGGGACAAATCAATGGTGCTCCTCACCCCTAGTCCATGGTTATTGGAAGGAGAGTTCATCTTCTTCAGGGAAGACCAAGACCTACCCCCTGACGGTGCATATGTAGAAGTGACAGGAAATCGGATTGCTGTACCACAGCGACTTCAGAGCTCTCAGCCAATAACTCGTGCAATTACAGCTGAGTCGTGTGAGTCATTTCCAATTGATTTTCTAAAAGATATTCAACGGCCTGCGAACCTCAAGGATATCTCGAATCTTCTCTTCGAACATGTTGGGATGGCTGAAGCCAGTAAGAGAGTGTTCGCCCGTCTATTCGTATCAAGCCCGCCATATGAGGAGAGTATTGGTGGATTAACAACAGGAATTCAGGCGATCACCTCACAGACACAAGTGAAACGATTGCTCTCGTTTATCAGAAATGTGTTGCCTCCGGCTATGAGGGGCAGACCCTCGGTCTACAGAAACGTACAAGGCATTCGAGTAAAAGCACCGCGTCTTTTGCGTTTTGATATCGGTTCATACTCAAAGAAGAGACTGGAACAACTCTGTGTGAAACGGATGGACCCTTTTGGGTTTAGGGAGGTCTCTCTGGGAACGATTACCGAACCACAGACCGCATCATTGCCTGATGTTCCAATTGCTCTTGCTTCAGATGACTTCTGGGTCGAAACTGGAAATCCATCTGAGCTCAGACTACCGATTCTAAAATCTGCTATTACATTTCAATTACTCACACCTGAGGTTTCCAAACGAAGCATTGACGCTGGGACTGAGCATGTCCTTTCGCGTTTGGAAATGTTGCGTGAGAGTTTTGATCTTGAAGAGGGGTCTCTAGCACGTGGAAATCTCCTTGATGCTGATTCTCTTGGAAGACCACTCAGCACCCTCAGACTTGCCCAATCGACTGCACGCGCATCCTGGAAGAGCAAGATTACAGCAAAGGATTTGAAGACAGCTTGGAATCGTATACTAGAACCCGCGCTCAAAGAATTCATCGAGCTTACTGACCTAAAAGAGGGAGTAGAAAAAGACTGGGGGAAGGGTAGTCGGTTTGACAGGTTCAACACTAAGGTCTTGAAAGCAATTAGGAAACTAGACGCTGGAAAACGGGGTTCTCTTGGTCCAACTTTGGATGAGATTACACAGGAAGCTGGGGTTGAGCGTCACATTGCTGCAGAAACCCTGACACGAATGAAGGACAGTGGAGTCCTCTATGAACCGCGTCCCGGCCACTACAGGTTAGTATAATTTATTCTATGTGACAAGAGTCATTGTTACATTGTATGTATAGAGCCATGGTTGTCCCTGTCTCCATAGCGAGAACGAGAATACATTTGGTATGCCATTGCTGAAATCTATTTGTCCATGCCACTCCGACTCCAGACTTGTTTCGTTCAACCAATATCCAAAGAAGAACGAGTTCCTTCTATTTACAGCGATGAATGATTCCTGCTCGGGAATTGCTTGATTTATCTGATTTGGGAAAAGTGAATCTAGGTGGCCCCAAGCTCCTGATGGGAGTATACATCTTGAAACTTGTGAGTTGATTGTGTAGTAGAATTCTGTAGGAACATCGGAACCATTTTCAAATCTCAAGGATGTCTTTGGATATTCTACTATATCCTCGACAAACTGGTTTCCGTAATAATATAGTGTCAGATTTGGGAGTGAAACAATCTCAACTATGATTCGTGTGTTATTCATCGGTTCAAGAAACGGTGGTCGAACTTGTGTTGAAGTTGAGGTATTCCCTGTGACTGACACCTCGTATACAAACTCATCTCCCACTTCAATCCCCCACGTGAATGTCATTGACTGCCTGACATACTCGGTCAAAAATCCGCCTGATAGGGTGATGACGAATGTAAGAACCACTACGATTAGCAGCTTCAGGCGATGGTCCACGTTACTTCACCTCTTTCCGTTATTTCAACGCACGAGTCCGTGCCTTTTGGTCGTTCCGATTTAAGACTATGAAAACTATCTTATCTGGAAATACACATAGACATCTCAACACTGGTGAGAACTTGCCCGAACTACCTGAACTTGAGATTATTGCTGAACTTCTGACCGTCCAGCTTAGTGGAAAGACTGTCAAGAAGACAGTTGTCCACAATCACATTGTAGTACATGGACTGCCTGTAGGCGAGTTTGAGTCCAACGTGGTGGGAGATCAATTCGATTCTGTCAGAGCAGACGGTAAATTTCTGATTCTTTCAATGGCCAATCATGATTTTGTTGTTAACCCAATGCTCACTGGACGATTCAAGACTATTCCACGCTACAAAAAACCAACGAGTTATGATATGGTTTCAATCCATACAGGTGAAGTGACACTCTGGTATTCTGACGCAAAGAAGATGGGCCGCATCTATCTGGTAGCCAAAGGAGATTATTCTCAAGTTGCTGGATTCGCAGACCGTGGTCCTTCAGCATTAGACCCAGAGCTGACCCTTGAGGTCTTTCGCGAGAGAATAAAGCGTCACAATGGTCAGATCAAGAATCTGCTCCGGAACCAGCGGTTTGTAAAAGGTATAGGGAATGCATATGCTGACGAAATTCTGGTCTATGCCGGGATTCTCCCTTCCCGTACGCGACCAACGCTCAATGAGGATGAGGTGGAGAAGCTCTATCACTCAATGCGAAAGGTGCTCACTCGAATTCGTGATATCATGTCGGGGAGGGCTCTAGATGAGATTGCAATTGAGAAGAGAAACTTCTTGATGGTACATAATCGTGGAGGGGCAATCTGTCCGCTCTGTGGGGGACGAGTTTCAGAAGTGACAGCAAACAGGTTCAAGACAAACTACTGCCAGACGTGCCAGAAGTAATATGAGTGAGGTAAGCTCTACATCTCACACCCCGTTGGAGATGTGTTGAGATGGATAAATGGGAAGAGAGCTTCCTTAGACAAATTGTTGAGTTGGATACTAACAGTGATGAGAAGAAGAACTATGCAGTCTGTGCTGATATCATCAAGAGATTTTGTGAAGAAGCTGGACTCAAGGTGGAAGTCTTTGATTCTATGCATGATGGTATTCCCCAACCGAACATTGTCGCATCACTGGATGTAGGAGCAAAGACAACGGTCCTGTTTTGTACACACTACGACGTTGTACCCGCAGGTGACGTTGAAGATTGGAAGAAACCTCCCTTCGAGCTCACACTTGAGAAAGACAAGGCGTTCGGTCGTGGCGTGAGTGACAATAAAGGGAACATCGTTGCATCAGTAAGTTCAGCAAAGGAGATAATCAAAAAGGGCACCTCGAAAGTCAACTGGAAGATTTTGATCAGTCCAAATGAGGAAGTGGGTGGGGCATATGGAATTGACTACCTGATGAATGGTCCTCCGAAAATTCGTGGGGATTTTGGAATCGTCGTGGACTCAGGTCCTGAATATGTAAGTACAGGTGCGAGTGGAGTCATCTCCGGTACAATAACAGTGCATGGTACTCAGGGGCATGCTGGATATCCCTACAAGTTTGCTAATGCAATCCACCTCTCGATACCATTGATGCAGGTCATGCTTGACTTTGTGGATATCAGGCGAAAAGTCGTATCCAAACTACCTGCACCACCAGGCAGTCCCCACCGCACACTCTGGGGTCGATTCTCAATGACTGTGTATAATGCAGGGAGCAAGACCAATACTATCCCTGGAAAGGCTGAGATATCATTTGACTGCCGGGCTATACCTGAGGAGAAGATAGATGAAGTAGTCAAGGACATTGAGAACTTCTTTGAGAAAGCAAAGGAAGAAACTGGTGTGGAAGCATCATTAGAGTTCAAGACCAAACATGCTGGTTGGGGTTCGGATCCTGAGAATGACTTTGTCAAAGCTTTCCATGCATCAGTCAAAGAGGTAGCAGATCCAGAATTACCAATCTCTGCAGACTTGGGAGGGAATGATGGTTTTTACTTCACTTCTCATGGAATACCTACAGTATGTTACGGAACACTAAGAGATGATAACAATTACATGGGCTAGATGAGTTCATGCATCTCGAGGACTTTGAGACCGTAAAGAAGGTCCTCATTCACTTTGCGGAAACGTGTGATTAATGGTCGATATACATGATATGAAGATAGGCGCCCCGGGTCCCTTTCTGCCACCCTGGGACAATGCACTGAAGAATGCAAAAACCATCGATTCCTTGGGGTACGATAGTATGGCATTTCCAGACCACTTTGCAGGGTTTATACCTGAGGGTATCTGGACTCCTGACATAACACCCTTGGCAAACTTCCAACAGTCACCCCACACTTACTATGAACTAGCTGCCATCATGAGTGCATGCGCTGTGGTGACCGAGAATGTGCAGCTGATTTCTTCCGTTACAGAACCACTACGACGACATCCAATCCTTCTCGCCCAGACCTTTCTGACTCTCGACCATATCAGTCGAGGAAGAACAGTACTTGGTATTGGAGCTGGAGAGATTGAGAATGTCGAACCCTATGGTTTGAACTACTCAGGTCAAGTCGGAAAACTGCGAGAGGCTCTTGAAATCATCAAAATGGTCTGGAACACACATGAACCATTCGATTATGATGGTCGCTATTGGAAACTAAAAGACGCAGTCATGTCTTTGAGACCAGCAGTTGATGGAAAACCTCCGCCAATCTGGATTGCAGCTATGGGTCCCAAAATGCTCAAACTCACGGCTGAATATGGTGATGGGTGGATTCCGACAAGTCTGACTGCTAGTGGTTATGGCGAGCGCTTGAAGGTCATCAACAATCATAGAAAGAAATTCGATAGAACAGGACCCTTCACAGCTGCAATATGGAATTGGTGTATCTTGGATGCAGATCAGTCAGAATGCGAAAGAATGATGAACACCCCCATAGCTAAGGCCTTTGCACTTCTCTATCCAGGAGTTGAATGGAAACGTCTTGGATACGACCATCCTTTTGGTGATGATTTCCACTCATTAACAGATTATATTCCTATGAGATATGATCGACAAACAACGTTGGCCGCTATGGAAAAAGTCCCCAAAGAAGTCCTTCAAGAGTTCTATATGAGTGGTGATACGGAAATGATGATTAAACATCTAGAGGACTTTGCAAAGCAAGGGCTCGAACATTGCATCATGTGGAATGCCTCAGGTATGTTCGATTTAGGGAAAATACGGTCGTCATATAAGATAATGAAAGAGGTCATAGCCTATGTCAAAGGCTAGACTAATTCTTGTTACGCAGAATCAACACAAACTCAAAGAGCTCACGCCCCTGTTCAAAAAGTACAATGTCGAATTTGACACAACTACCCTTGAGAAATATGAGATTCGTTCTGAGAGCATAGAAGAGATTGCAAGGGCCGCTGCTAAGACTGCATTTGATATACTTCAAAAACCGGTTGTAGTAGATGACACCGGATTCTTCATCGATGCACTCAATGGTTTCCCAGGGTCATATGCAGGTATTGTCCTCAATTTCATAGGCTACGAAGGAATTCTTCGACTTATGACCGAAAATGAAGTTCGAGCATCGAAGTTCATGACTGCAGTGGGATATTACGATGGTCAGCAACTGGAATCATTTGTGGGGACGATGTCTGGTGTCGTTGCACGAAAACCTGCTGGAGAGGATGGATTTGGGTACGACCCTATCTTTGTTCCTCATGGATTTACAAAAACATACGCCGAACTCAGTTTTGATGAGAAAGTGAGTATCTCCCACAGGACAAAAGCGTTTGAGGAGTTCCTGAGATGGTACAGCTCAACTCTTGACAAGCCTTAAGACAAATGATGATGATTTTAGAGAGTGAATAATGATGTCAGTGAGTGAGGCAACCCTTAAAGCTCTCAAACAGCTTGGTCTCACAGAGTATGAAACTCAAGCTTATCTTGCTCTTGTTGGTGGAGGGCAGATGGGTGCATCAGATATCTCAGCAAAATCGAAAGTTCCCTATTCTCGAATTTACGATGTTTTGGGTCGTCTTGAGGAAAAGCAATTTATTCAGGTAAAACGAGGTCGCCCGACAATCTATGTTGCTAAGTCTCCAACTGAAGTTGTACGAGTGATACGTCTTGATTGGGAACAGAAGCTTGAGAATTCCAGCAAGCTAGTTGTCGAGGAACTTCAGCCTCTATTTGAACAAGAAACCAAGGTAACTACAAGAGATGTGTATGTTATGCATGGGCGGGCTGCGATCCTGTCCAAGGCTGTGGAGATGTTAGAATCTACGAAGGAGGAGGTCCTCCTCTCTATTCCCGGTTTAGACCTTGATATTGAAGATCTATCTGCTGTGGTAGAGAATGTACTCGCTGTTAAAGATCATACCCGCATTCTTACCTCCAGTGTACCCGACTCAGTCAAACCGTTAATACCGAGCAATTTCGAAGTTCGCACTCGTGAGCGAGTCTTTGGTGTAGGACTTGTAGTTGATGAGCGTCAGACATTGATCATGCTCGCAGGAGGCAACTCAGATACTGAGTTTCTCGGCATCTATTCTAGCGCCAGTCTCTTTGCATCAATGGCTCGGGCCTATTTTGAATCACTTTGGACAGACAGCAGTCCACTCTGAATGAGTTTACGGTCTTATATCCTCTATCGATGACACTCTACTATCATATTGCTAGAGTTTAGAACAGTGTCTGAGGGGACTTGCTTTGACTAAGCCAGAATTAGTAAACGATGGTCGGGACGACACAATAATGCCTGATGATGACGCTCCGATCTTCTGGAAAAAACTTTCTCCGAGTGCAATGGCTGTCCTCCGCTTTGTAAAGACATTCGAAGAAGGGGGACAGTTGGAGGTCTTTACAGAAGATGCGGATTTCAAGATGTTACGTAAGATGGTCTTATCTTACCGGGGAAGTCTATATCCGATTCTAAACCGCCGCTTAGAGGAAGTAGTAACTCTCGGCGATGTCATGATTGTCAGTCAGAGGGACGTCATGAGCTTGATTATTAATCTCTGGGAAGAAAACATCTCCCGCTTATCCCGAACTGAACTCCCCTTTTTGGAGGTAGCTATCCGGAACCCTGGTAAGTCTTTGAGCTTTCTCGCAACGCGAGCTGCTCTCTCTTATGCGCAGACGCGTCGTGCTCAGAAACGGTTGAATGACTCCGGAGTTCTGAAAACGGGAGGGATGCTCAACACACGCAAACTTGGCCTTGAGAGAGTTCTGGTCATATTCGAGTCGCCCACACTTGTCTTGTCAGGACCATATGTGCAGAAAATCTTGATGATTGATGGATACTCACCCATTGTACTTGTTGTCGCAACAATACCATACAAAAAGCGTAGCGAATTCCTGAATACAATTCGAAGTTTCAGAAATAGCACTAGTAGTGTTTCAGCATGGGGGCTCTCAGATGGAATACCAAAATTGAACGGACTCTATTTCAATCAGAATAGAGGTTGGACTCTTGATTTGCTTCATTTCAGACTTTTGCTGAGGAAAGGAGGTAATCCCCTCATTCTATCTGATGTTGCGTCACCAGTTCCTCATGAACCCCATGGTTTTACTTATGCTGATGTTAAAATCATTGACGCAATTGTAGATAGTTTTGGCAGCACAGCTGCAGAACTAGTTAATACAACCAAGTTGTCTTCTTCAACCGCATTTAGAAGACGCGCTCAACTTCTGAAGAGAGGAATCGTATTGCCTCGAGCTCGTGTGAACCTCCCGATGTTGAGTGATCGCGTTATCTGTCTTTTGAGTCCAGACTGTTCCGGAGATATAATTCCAGCATGGGACCATCTTCCACTTACATATCAATCAAGAATTCAGAATTTGGAGAATCCCTCAGATAAGAAGGTCCTACTTGTTTCAGCTCTACCTGCAGGGTCAGGTCGTGATCTGATCGATGTATTAGATGATGAAACATCAAAAGTCCATGATTATTCAGCACATCTGGTGGCTGCTGGTGTTGGTGGATCATCCAAAGTGACCTCATTGTATGACCGCAGAAGCGATCAATGGAAATGGGATGTTTCCAAATTCTTTGACGCCATTACCTATAGTGTAGTTCGTCAAGATGCTTCACCGAAGAATATCCCACTTGATTTAGCCTAGTGACACAAGCCTAATCTTGTATGGTGTTAGTCGTTTTAGTGAATGTTTATGATTGAGATTGTCTTCTTGGGTACTGGTGGGTCAATTCCAACTGCGACTAGAAACCATCCTGCCATAGCTATTCGATATGAGGGATGGGTGCTACTGCTTGATGCTGGTGAAGATGTTCAGAGACAATACGCGAAAGCGCAACTTGGACTCAACAAGAAGATGGCCATCTTTGTGTCTCACGTTCATGCAGATCACGTTCTAGGTCTCCCCGGTCTCCTGCTTAGGTTCTCTCTTCTTGGTCGGATTAAGCCTCTGAACATCTATGGACCCAAGGACCTCATCGAGTATGTCAAGGTTAGCCAATCTACAATCAATCTTGGTACGACCTTTGAAGCAGTCGTCCATGCTATTGAACCTGGAATCATTTTTCAAGAACAGAATCTGAAAGTTCGTGCATTCAAAGTTGACCACCGTGGTTATGCACTTGGTTATGAAATCACTTGGACTCGCCCTACAGGAAAATTCATCCCCACTAAGGCAGAGGGACTGGGAATTCCTAAGGGGCCGTTATGGAAGGCTCTTGCTTCCGGAAAATCAGTACAACTCGATGATGGAACGAAAGTGACTCCGGAAGAAGTGACCGAACCTAGTCCGAAACCGTTGAAGATAGTCTACTCTGGAGACACTCGTCCCTGTGACGAATTGAGCACTACAGCCAATGGTGCTGACATCCTGATTAATGAGGCAATGTACACCACCGAACATGAAGATCTTGCAGAAGAGAGAGGACATTCTACAGCTGCAGGTGCTGCAAAGCTGGCTCGTGATGCAGACGTCCAATTGCTAATCCTCACGCACTATAGTCCTCGCTATTATGAGGGCAATGAGATTATCGAAGAGGCGATGTCCATTTTTCCCAACACTGTTCTTGCACGTGACCACATGAGAATTCAACTAGCAAGTGATGGATCTTGCATAGTTGTCAAACCCCCAGAAAATTGATGTAATATCAAAACCGGTATGCTGTGAACCTAGTATCGGAATCACCACACCTAATCCACTTATCACAACACGAATAAATCCTGTTTTACGATTCTGGACATGGGTGAATCATTTTGAGCTCAGAAGGAACAGCAAAAGTATGCCTGATTACAACCGGAGGTACAATCTCCAGTGTCTATGACTCTGCTACTCAGGCACTTCGTCCAGGACTATCAGTCGAGGAACTTCTTGATCGTCTTCCCAAGGGAATGGGCAATGTCGAGGTGATCCAGAGAGAACTGTACCAGCTAGATTCTGCAAATGCCCAACCTCATCACTGGCAGACATTGGCAAGTGCAATCAAAGAGGTTAGTGAGGAGATTCATGACCTTACTGGTATCGTAATCACTCATGGAACTGATACTATGACATACTCAGCTGCTGCAATCAGTTTCATGGTCCAAGACTTTGGAAAACCAATTGTATTCACTGGGGCTCAGATTCCAGCCTCGGTGCCCTGGAGTGACGGTCCAAGGAATCTACTTGATGCAATACGAGTAGCAGCTTTCGGAGACCTTGGTGAAACCTGTATTGTCTTCAATGGCGAAGTACATCGGGCAACTAGAGCCAAGAAAGTGAGAGTGAACTCATACGATGCTTTCGATTCGATGGATCCCTCTCCCATAGGCATCCTAGCACGTGACATCATTCTTTACGATGGTCGTAAGAAGCGTGATCATAGTCTTGTACCTCGATTTGACACCCAACTTGATGACCGTGTATTTCTTCTCAAGGTGTTTCCAGGACTACCCCCTCAGACTCTGACGCGAATTGTTGAGATGGGTTATCATGGGATGATCATTGAGGGATTTGGGTCAGGCAATATTCCTACTGAGGAGAATGCCCTTGCAGATGGAATCCTTCAAGCAATTAATCAGGGTTGTTTTGTGGTAATTAGTTCACAATGTGCATTCGGTCAAGCTGACTTGTCAATCTATGAGGTTGGTCGAGCCGCCATGGACGTTGGCGCAATGAGTGCATATGATATGACCCCAGAAGCGGCACTGGTGAAACTTGCTTGGGTTTTAGGTCACACTAATGAATCAGTTCAGGTGCAAACGATGATGGGTACCAGCTATGTTGGTGAAATGTCATATGTTGGAAGTTCAAATAATACTGACAAGTAGGACAGTTTCACGGTTTATCTACAATTAGCTGATTCTGGTAAGAAACAACAAAATATGATATGAGAACCTTTTATACGATAAGAAGGAATTCCACAAATGCGCAAGGGACACGAAATACTAGATAATTACAGGAGGAGGTAAGTTTCATAGGTAAGACGATTGACAATCAATATTGGAATTATAGTGACCACACTTCTTACAAACATAGAATTCTAAGCTACTATCTTAAACTCTGGACATCCATACTTGGAAGTGCTTCAAATCACCTAGTCTTTTGGGATTGTTTCGCAGGACGAGGTACATACAAAGGTGGTCAGCCAGGCTCACCATTATTAGCTATGGCTGAGAGTGAAAGGTGTTGGAGCCGAAATAAGAAAATCAAACTCTCATGTGTCTTTATTGAAAAGAAGAAAGAGGATTTTAAAAATCTTCGAAACACACTTCGCATCATATATCCCGAATCAGAAAACGAAAGATGGTTCGTTTACAATTCAAATTATATTGATATTTACAACAAAGCCAATACCGGAACGATTAGTGAGCTCACCGATCTTATTGGAAGACCCACGTTATTCTTCATTGATCCTATAGGCTTCAAAAACGTACCACTAACTATTGTACAAAATATGATGTCCAAAAAAAGCTGTGAGGTTCTTATTACACTCATGGTCGAAAACATCAAACGCCATAGAAATTCACCAAGTGTAATGAAGCATTTCAAAGAGATGTTTGGTATCACTGATCTTATAAGATTGGATGATATTTGTAGGAATCCAAGATCGGAGTCGTTGATTGCTGAATATTATGAGGAGAGATTGATTAATCATTCTGGAGCAAATATCAAATTCACGCGAAAATTTGAGATTACTCCGACACGCCGTGATGTCATTTTATACTACTTGGTCTTCGGTTCTAACCATAGGGCCGGTCTTAACGCAATGTATACCACTATGAGAGCAATTTCTAAGAATCCTGACTTTTCATTTCGAGGAAAAAGAGATGGTCAGATGTCTCTTGAGTATTTCATCGATGATCCTTTACGAGATATCAAAGAATGGGTTTACTCTCTTCCTTTGACAATTGCCAATTTTAATACAATTCTGAATTATGTTACACAATCAAAAAATACATACTTGGTAAAGGATGTGCGAGCAGCTGTAGTGAAGCTTATTCAAGAAGGTAGATTAGAATTCATACCTCCAGATGAAAAAGCCAAGAAAAAGGGAGTCATTGGTAAAAGGTACTTCATGTTTAATCAAATGTAGGTGGGAGGAGATTTAGTTGCCAGTTGAGATTGAGAATGATTCCCTCTGTTTGAGTGGTGAAACGGGAACTAAACTGAAGACAGAGATTATTGAACGATACTATAGATTCTGGCTAAGTGTGACAACTCGGGGTAAGGGAAGATTCGCAGATTACGTCTATATCATTGAAATGAATGCGGGAACAGGGCAGATTAAGATAGAAGAAACAGGGAAAATCATTCTAGGATCAGCAGGTCATGTCCTTGATCTGAAATATGGTCCTAATCGGCACCTCAACAAGAAGCTTCGTGTCGTATTAGTCGAACCACATAAAGATTGTAGGCAGAGTCTTCAAAATGTTATCTTAAATCGGTGGCCTGAAGCACAACTCCATCCATACAAACAAGGATGGGAGCGTTCTAGTGATGGATCTGTAAGTCTGCTTGAATCTTCGGAGTACTTTCTAAAACACATGAATCTGACTGGTTTGGGAAATAGTCTCTTCTTTTTTGATCCACTATTAGCTCCAGACCAATCATTAGTTGAAAAGATAGCATCTACAAGAATAAACACACCTTTCAAAATTGGTACCGAGTTTATGATCTTCTTCTTTACGTCTGATTGGGTAAGAGGAAGAACTGAATTCTCTGCATTGCCAAAATCGAAGATAGAAACTGAGTGGACTCTAGAGGAAAAAGAATCAGCTCGAACAGCTGATAGGGTCTTTGGGAACCAAAATTGGGTTGGAATAATATCAAACGGAAGAAAACAAGAAGAAATGGAAAGAGAATTAGTTGGACTCTACAAACAATCACTCCGTAGATGGTTTAGATTTGTTCAACCACTCCCTTTCGTGCCAAAAGGGGGTCAGAGATATGATGTGTTTTGTTGCTCGAATTTTGATGTAGGAATGACAGTTATCAATAGAATTTATGGGAATCTGACATGGCCCTTTGGCTTACAAGGTGACATCAGGAAGAACAGGATGGCATATACCAAATTCATCCAACTCCATCCAGAATTGGATGAAGGTTTGAGTGCTACTGAAAGACCCCCTGAATGGAAGGTTCTATGGTACATAATGAGGAACCATATTGACGGTATATGTGATCCACAATGTAAGGGTGAGATCACAAAGAAGTTAGACTCACATACACTAAACGGAGTTTTGACTTGGCTGTACGAAGAAGGTTACATCAAACAAATTGGTATCGAGTCGTGGCCATGGGTCGATTCACAACAATTTCCAGTTTTCACCATTGACTGGACTACAGTAAAAACTAGACTGGATGTAGATTCCCCCGCTCCTCCTCGAGCTCTAGAACCCGGTGATTTAGACAAAGTGAGAGTTCAACCACAAAAGGAAGATGAACAAGAGGATGAAGATCAGACCAGTTTAACAGATTTCTTCTAAATTAGAGCATGCAATTGCATACTTGTTTACAGAAATCTCGGTCAAGTGTAGAGAACATCTCTAGCGTTTCTTTGCACAGTCCAACTAAATCTAAGGAAATATGGTTCTCCAATTTGTCTAGGATAAATCGATAGATCGCTTCTCTGTCCTTATCAGGTACTTTGCGTCCCCAACCAGAACGATTTGAATCCAAATATTCAACCCATGTTTTGTCTGTCACATTATTGAGGGTTGATTGAAGTCCTCTAGGAGTCCCTAATGTGACTCTTGAAGGAGTGAAGGAAGCGAACAAATCCTCAATCAATTCTGCATATGCACTCTCCCAATTCGGAATTGGTACAATTGGGTCTATTCTAACACGGACATCCCAACCATTGTCAGCTAGTTTTGTTGCAGCTTTGATTCTTGCTCGGGGAGTTGGAGCTTTCTCCCATTTCCGTGAAACTGGATATGCATTAAGGCTGAAGCTTGCTATTGCATTATCATGTTTCTCAATTTCAAGTAGTTTCTTCACATAGGAGAACTTTGTTAGAAACAAGACTTTGTGTTTCTGTTGTTCATTGAATTCCTCTACTATCCACTGTGAAAATGGTTTTCCTCCATTTCGTTCATCCATTAGTGAGTCACAGAGTTCCCCGGTATTGAACATCTCAGGTTTTGATGTCTGCATTAACGCTGATCTCACATGTCGGAGAACTTTCTCTCGTGGTTTTGTTTTTGGAGCAGTTTTCTCAGGTAGCATTCGAAGAGTTCCTTTCAAAAAACACCAGGCACAATCAAAGGGACAACCGTATCCCCACTTCAACTCCATGAAGTGAGGACATATGACATCAGAGGGCTTCTTTGGATATGGTGTATGTTCAAACCGTTTTATTATAGAGCCACTACTGATCCTTTGTAGTCTCTTTTGAGTTCTCCCGGAAAGCATCTTGTACTTCATAAAATGTGCTTTCAGAGGTTTGAAGTGTTCAATAGATGAGTCTGGAGCAACATCTATAGATTGCAAATCAGATACACTATCGGCCATTCCCTTCTCTCCTCAGGTCCGCAGAGCTGAAGCTGACTTGTTCAAACTCCTTACTATAATTATCTATGATTGACAGTATTAACTCCCCTAGAATATTTTCCGAGTGCATGTATTATTAGTAAACAGTAAGAATACAAGTTTAAGGATTACAAGAAATAACAAACGCAGACACTCAAATTTGAGAAAAAGTGATTATATTGCCCTTATCTTTTTAATAAATGACGCTTAATGCTTTAATTCTTCATATGCCGACTATTATCCTGTAAAGAGTTACAATTAAGGTCTGAAACTGCATGAAAATATGGCGCCGAGGATGAGATTCGAACTCATGCCTCCTATTGGAGAATAGCTGTCTGCGCAAATGTCGCAAAGACAACTGTCGATTCCAGGCTATCGCCGTGAACCGGGCTTGGCTACCTCGGCTTGAAGTACAGAGAATCGTGCACTCCTTTTCATCTTTTCCCTCTCTTCTTTCTATCTTACTTTAAATTCTACAAACCAAACATGTGAAGTGATATTATGCATACAAAACAAATTCGTTCTCAAACCCACTATCATACTATGCCAAATCAGAATATTCGACGCAACATCTCTCTGAAGCTCGTTGATCCACCTATTGATGAATTTCGAGAAACTATGCAAGCATTCGCCAACTCGTGTCAATTCCTTTCTAAGAAAATACAAAATGGCGACCCATTAAGCTTAAAGATTCTGAATCGTCTTTACTATCGTCATCTTCGTAATGAGTTTGGTCTTCTTTCACAAATGGCACAATCTGCTATCCGCGCTGCATTAGGTGCTCACAGAGCGAAGAATGCAAACCATCATACCGGAAACCGACCTAGTTTCACAAAACCTCATCTACAACTACACTACAATCGAGACTGGTCACTTCAAGGAAATCTGGTTAGTATTCGCACTTTGACGGCACGACGGAGAATCTCCTTTGTTACTGGAGAATTCCAGCGGGATTATCTCGATGATAAAACATGGAAACCTGAAGGTGCAGAGCTTGTTGATCGAAGGGGTACATTCTTTCTGAATGTTACAATGGTTAGGATTAAACCCCCCTTAATACAACCAAGAACTCCAATCGGCATTGATTTGGGAGTTCGTTCTCTTGCCGTTGCACGGGCTCCTGATGCCAAACCCTTGATTATTCGTGGAGGTTATATCAAAGATCTTCGCGAGAAACATGTTCGTTTAAGAAAGCGATTAAAATCAAAGAACACCCGATCCTCACGACGGGTCCATGCTAAACTAGCACAACAAGAAAAACGGGCTGTAACTGACTATTGTAGAAAAGCTGCTCGGAGAATATTTGATTATGCACTTCAATTTGACTCGCCAATTCTTGTCTTCGAAGACCTAACAGGAATTCGAGATAGCATTGGGAGAACGAGTAAGAAACTTAACCAACAGATACACACATGGCCGTTCAGAGTCCTTAGAGAATCAATAGAAATGAGAGCCGAGCTACTTGGTATTCAAGTGACTTTCGTAGACCCAAGCTATACATCACAAACCTGTCCTCGATGTAAGACTATTGATAATAAGAACCGTCAGAGGGATATGTTCCTGTGTGTTTCTTGCAAATACAAAAACAACTCTGACGTTGTTGCCGCGACGAATATCGCATTGCGGTGGTCTAGTGCTGAAAATCACACTGGATCCGGGGTGCAGTCAATCACCCATACGAGCGACACAGAATCTCTGCGTGATGCTCAAGTCACAGACAAGTCTGAGATAGTTGACCCCAGGCGCCTATTCTTCTACATAGTAAAAGAATGAGCTCATCCATATCATCACTGAGAAAACTAAAGAGCGCTCAAGCGATTGCACAATTGAATATAATGAATGAACCAGACTATGACCTAAATGAGCAAGCAGCTCTCTTAAAGAAAATGCATTTGAAATTGATTAGACCTTACGAATTAAGAAGAAAATCTGCGGTTGTCTTAGGTTCAATTTCATTAGCAACGGTCATAATTCTGTTTGTATGTAGGATATTTGACCTCTATCCCTCATTCATAGTGGATACTGCTCAGCTTGTTGTAGAT